>Ga0208879_1000591_pt1 | contig 37037 bp, 28 predicted proteins | sample Knorr_S15_td_Bot_FD_185605 | JGI IMG/M metagenome (GOLD analysis project Ga0208879, IMG submission 185605) | Marine microbial communities from Southern Atlantic Ocean transect - Knorr_S15_td_Bottom_ad_5009_LV_A (SPAdes) (version 2) | ecosystem: Environmental > Aquatic > Marine > Oceanic | place... | reverse complement strand
GATGACTCTTACCGTTTGGCTGAGATGGAAATCGTTGAGAACAATGTAGCTCACTTCTCAAAAGTAGCACCTACTGATAACAACATGACTGTTGTTATTGAAGACGCTGCTTGGGATGTACTTCCAACGGAAGGATCAGAACTTGCTGCTTTCGATAAAGCTGGAAACCTAATTGGTTCTGCAATCTACTCTAGCCCAGTTACCGTATTAACGGTATGGGGTAACGATGCTACTACTTCATCTAAAGATGGATTAGAAGTGTCTGAAGTAGCATCCTTCAAAGTATGGACATCAGGTACAGTTCGCGACTTCACAGTTGCTGAATGGACTGAAGGTTCTGCTGCTTACACAGTAGATGCAATTAACGTTGCTTCTACTATTGAGTCTAACAATGTTGTTACTGAGCTTAATTCTAGCGATAGAGTATTAGTGAAAGTGATCAATGTATTAGGTCAAGATGTAAACTCGAATGATGATACATTCAAAGGAGAAGTTCTATTCAAGGTTTACGATGATGGAACTGTTGAGAAATTCCTTAACTAATAACAATCTCACATAAATATCTAAAAGGCTCCGAAAGGAGCCTTTTTTTTAATTCTAATCCTCACTCTAGAATGACAAAAAGCTGAAACAGTAAGGCGTATTTACCAGATTGGGAATTCAATGGTATTGGTTATTTTGAGCCTAGAAAAGGTTATCAGGTGAAGATGAATAGTCCAGAGGTTTTACAATATTAAACCCAGGGCTTGTATTTTGAATTGTTTAAATAGTATTAGGATGAGTTTAAATACTAGTATGTAAGTCATACAGCTTGACTAAATTTGTCTGGTAGATTTTTTGAAAAGTAATATCCCCTAAATGAAAAACTACTCATTAAAAGCCTCGTTAGGGGCTTTTTTTTAGCTATAAAATGAGTATTTTTGAGTTCACTTATCAATAAAATTTATGAGAGCCTTATCCCTTTTTTGTTTTTCAATGGTTGCCAGTACTATGTTAGTGGCTCAAACAATGAATCTATCTGATCCAGTTTATGTGAATCAAGAGGTAGGCTCTAGTAATCGTCCACATATCACTTTGGTTGATGGCGAACCTATCATAATGTTTACTCGTAACTCTCTAGGGAAAAGAGTGTATATAAACCGTCAATCTAATGGCGAATGGTTAGGAGAACAACAGGTGAGTCCTGAAGGGATTAACTTTCAAGTTGGAAATCGTCTTGGTCCCGCAATAGATTCTTACGGGCAAACGGTCTATATAGCTTATATTATCGAGTCGAATCCTAAGCAAATTGCAGTTCAGCGATCTATTGATGGTGGGGCTACTTTTTCAGACTTGATTGTAGCGCACGAATTAGGAGATAATTTGTCTGAATTTATAGATATTAAAGTTCTTCCTGATGGAAATCCAACAATTGCTTTCTTGCACTATGGTACAGGCTGGGCAGATGCTAAACAAGCGATTATTCGTTCGTATGATGGCGGTGAAACGTTTACCGATTTAATTACCATCGATGATTTTCCATGTGAATGTTGTTCGCCGGCAATTATTTCTGATGAAGAAAAATATGGTGTCTTATACAGAGATAACGACGCCGATATTAGAACTTTCAAGATAAGTACAAGTGATAATTCTACTGACATTTTTTCTACTCCTATAGAGACCGACCCAACAAACTGGGAAGTCAACTCTTGTCCTGTGTCTCCAGGTGATGGGTTTTTTATGGGCGATACTTTGTATAGTACTTGGATGAGTATGCCGGGTGAACTTACTCAAATATTTATGAGTAAAACGCATTTGGGTGAAGAGCAGATTCTCGATTGGTCTGTAGTTGAAAGCACACAGGATTCCGAGTCTCAAAATCATCCGCGTATTGACGGCGATTCAGAATTCCAATTAATAGCTTGGGAAGAATACCGCAATTCTAAAAAGGATATTTTGGCGGTTCTTGTACAAAATGGAGTTTATCAAACTTCTGTATCCCTAGCCGAAGGTGATTCAATAGGGCATAAAGAATCCGTTGATATTGCTTATGATAAAGATGCAAAAATATTCCATGTGGTTTATCGCAACAAAAACGAAAACGATGTGGTTTACAGAAGCTTCACTCCAAGTGGCCTTTCAATCGATGCTATTGAAGAATTGTCAATCACTTTATATCCTAACCCCGCTACCAGCGTCATTAGAATTGATAGTGAGCTAAGTGGCGAATCTTTTTATACAGTGTACAATACGCTAGGTAAAGTAGTTTTAACAGGAGACTATACAGGGATGATTAGCATAGAGGAACTTGAACAAGGCAATTATTTTATTGAGCTAGTGGATGAATCAAACAGATATAGGAGCTCTTTTGTGAAGCAATAGAATTCTATACATCAAATTATAACCGTCATCTTAAATTTTAGGATGGCGGTTTTTTTTATACTTTTGCACCGACTTTTAACTTAAAACATTAGTATAGCATGCAACTGTACAATAAACTAAGTGCGAAAGAACGATCTGCTTTGATTGATGAAGCAGGTAAAGATCGCCTTACCATTTCTTTTTACCAATATGCTAAGATTGGTAATCCTCAAGTTTTCAGAGATACTTTATTCATTCAGTGGGAGTCCATTGATGTCCTCGGTCGTATTTACGTAGCTCACGAAGGTATTAACGCCCAACTGTCGCTTCCAGCGGATCGCTTTAATGAATTTAAGGAGCATTTAGACTCTATACCTTTCCTAAGGGATATTCGTTTGAATGTAGCTCGAGAGCAGGATAATAAGTCTTTTTTGAAGCTTAAAGTGAAAGTGAAGACTAAGATTGTTGCCGATGGATTAGCAGATGATGCCTTTGATGTTACCAACAAGGGAGTGCATGTGGGAGCTCAAAAGTTTAACGACTTAATTGATGACCCAAACACTGTATTGGTTGACATGCGCAATCACTACGAGAGTGAGATCGGTCATTTTAAAAATGCCATTACTCCCGATGTAGATACTTTTAGAGAGTCTTTGCCAATTATTGAAGACGATTTAAAAGAGCATAAAGAAGATAAAAACATAGTGATGTATTGTACGGGTGGTATTCGCTGCGAAAAGGCGAGTGCTTACTTTAAGCATAAAGGCTTCAAAAATGTTTTCCAATTAGAAGGTGGTATTATTGAATATGCACGTCAGATTGATGCCGAGGGTTTGGATAATAAATTCAAAGGAAAAAACTTTGTTTTCGATCACCGTAAAAGTGAACGTATATCTGATGAGATTGTTTCTAATTGTCACCAATGTGGGAAGGCATGTGATAATCATCAAAACTGCCTAAACGAAGCATGTCATTTACTTTTCATCCAATGTGATGACTGTAAAGAGAAGATGTCTTCTTGTTGTTCTGAAAAATGCCAAGAGATTAATAGTCTCCCATTTGAAGAGCAAAAAGCACTCAGAAAAGGTGCCAAAGCAAGTAATTTGATATTTAAAAAAGGGCGTTCTGAAGTCTTGAAATTCAAGAAGTAATAACACATCTTTTTTTTATATAAAAGACCTCTAATCTACCGATTAGAGGCTTTTTTCACTTCAGTCAATTTGAAATTCAAATTAGTTTCCCTATTTTCATCTTTCAAATATAAAAATGATACTAAGTGAGATTAGCTGAACAATTAAAAGATCGCCTTCCCTATCCTATAGAAACCATTGCTGTGGCTGTGGCTTTCTCGCCTCGTTATAAATCGGTAATCAAGGAAGCTGCTCGTTTGGCTCGTTCATGTAAAGCCAAATTAATACTGATTCATATTGGTGACTTTGAGGCAGGGCAAGAGCGCAAGCTAATCACTTGTATCGAACAGTCTAAAATGCATAAGGATCACTGTAGAATAATTAGTCAAAAAGGCCCCACAGTTAAGACTATCTTATCAATTTGCAAGAAAAATATTGTTGATCTATTAGTCTTAGGGGCTATAAAGAGAGAGCCTGTGCTTACGCATTATGTAGGTTCGGTAGCACGAAAAATATCGCGTAAGGCAAAGTGTTCTATTTTACTACTTACCGACCCAAGTGATTACCCGCGTACGTTTCGGAAGATTGCTGTTTCAGGGGTCGATTTTGCAAAAACACCTGCAACTATGGCTACAGCAGTTTATATAGCAAATACCGAAGATGCCGATGAGTTGTTTATCGTTAATGAAGAATATCTACCGATGTTCGAATCTGCATTGGCTGATTCAACTACAGATGAGGAGCATGAGTTGATGAAAAAAGAAATTATAAAATCTGCTCGACAACGTATTGATATATTACTCAATCAAATTCCTGGTTCTTTATCCGTACGAATAAAAAGTAGAGTGATTTTCGGGAAACCAGGGCATTCGATTCAGGTCTTTGCAAAAAATAAACAGCCCGATTTACTCATCGTCAATTCCCCAAAAAAATCTTTGGGTATCCTAGATTTACTCTTCCCTCACGATTTGGAATGTATCTTAGAGGATCTTCCTTGTAATTTAATGATTGTTCACTCTAGAGGCTTTTAGTTATGGTTAAGTTAGGACATGACGATACGATAGTTTTCTTGATAGCTTTAGGTCTAATTCTAATTCTATCAAGGGTTTTCGCGGAAATATTTAAGGGCTTTAAGCTACCTGCCGTAGTTGGTGAAATTGTTGCTGGGGTACTTTTGGGCCCTACTGTTTTAGGTTTTTTTGCTCCAGAAATCTTTGAATTTATATTTCCTTTTATAGCACATCCCGAATTTACGAGTACCGTACCAGTGCAATATGCTATGGATGCCATGATTAACATTTCAGTAATTATGCTTCTTTTTGTAGCTGGTATGGAAGTGCAATTACCGCTCGTAATTGAGCAGGGGAAAGTGGCGCTTTTAACGACTTTGTTTTCGATGGTGATTCCTATAGGAGTCGGTTTTGTTGCGGTAAAAATGATGCCCGAATTGTTTCTTGTCTCCAATGGTGATGTAAATATTGTCGGTTTCTTTATAGGGGTTGTTTTATCTATTACTGCTCTACCCGTAATCGCGCGATTACTGATGGATATGAAGCTCTTTAAAACGCGAATAGGGATGACCATCATTGCTTCGGCCATGTTGATTGATCTTTTGGGTTGGTTGATCTTTTCTGTGATATTAAGTATGATTGAAGAGGGGGAGAAAAGCATGAGCTTAGGTTATACTCTGACAGCCATATTGATTTTTGGAGTCTTAATGTTAACAATTGGTACAAAGATTATTGATAAGAGTTTACCCTGGATTCAAACCAAATTGTCTTGGCCGGGAGGAGTATTAGCTTTGGGTTTTGGACTTTGTTTTTTAGGAGCAGCCTTCACCGCATCTTTAGGTATTCACTCTATATTAGGAGCCTTTATTGTTGGTATTACCTTTGGTGATGCGACTAATTTGAGGGATAGAACCCGAGAAATAATTCATCAATTTGTAACTAATGTATTTGCACCGATATTCTTTGTGTCTATAGGCCTATATGTGAATTTTATCGACAACTTCAATTTGCCTTTGGTGGCCTTCCTTTTGGTGATTGCTTATACCAGTAAAATACTTGGTGCTACAGTGGGTGCTAGAATAGGTGGGCTTAATAAAACTCAAGCATGGGCAGTAGGTGTAGCTATGAATACCCATGGAGTTTTAGAAATCATACTTGGGTCTTTGGCCATGGCTGCAGGACTGATTAATGAAGAGGTTTTTGTAGCAATTGTAGTTGTTGTAATTGTGAGTATTATCACTTCGGGTCCTATGCTGAAAAGAATCGTGAAAAAATTACCTTAAGGCCTTATTCACACTCAAAAATTTTTACTTTTGTTCAGCAAAATCAGAAAGGATGAAGAATACTGCATTGTCACAAATACACGAAGCTTTGGGAGCAAAAATGGTTCCTTTTGCAGGATATAATATGCCCGTTCAATATGAGGGGGTAACTGCTGAACATTTAAATGTACGCGCTAATGTTGGCGTATTTGATGTTTCTCATATGGGTGAATTTATCATCCGTGGTGAAGGCGCTTTTGAATTGGTTCAAAAAGTAACTTCTAATGATGTCTCGAAATTGGTTGATGGTAAGATTCAGTACTCGTGCTTACCAAATGGTAAAGGAGGAATCGTTGACGATTTATTGGTTTACCGCATGGATGCAAAAACGTATTTTTTAGTGGTTAATGCCTCGAATATTGATAAAGACTGGAATTGGATTTCTCAGCATAATACCAATGGCGTTGAGATGGTGAATATCTCTGACGATACATCTCTCTTGGCTGTTCAAGGTCCCAAGGCTGCTGAAGCTCTTCAAAGCCTTACCGATATGAATATTTCAGACATGAAATATTACACGTTCCAAAAAGGGACTTTTGCTGCTAAAGAAAATGTTTTAATCTCTACAACAGGGTATACGGGTGCTGGTGGATTTGAAATCTACTTTAAGAATGAGGATGCTGAGGATGTGTGGAATGCTATTTTTGAAGCAGGAAAAGATTTTGATATTACTCCCATAGGTCTAGCTGCTCGCGACACACTTCGTTTGGAGATGGGCTTCTGCTTATACGGAAACGATATTGATGATACAACATCGCCTCTAGAGGCTGGCTTAGGATGGATTACTAAATTCACCAATGATTTTGTAGATTCTGAATTTTTGAAGAATCAAAATGAAGAGGGAATTGCACGTCGTTTGGTAGGTTTCGAACTAGTCGATAAAGGAATTGCTCGCCACGATTATACAGTTCTTAATGAATCTGGTGATGAAATTGGAAGGGTTACCTCTGGAACGATGTCTCCAAGTTTAAAGAAAGCAATAGGATTGGCTTATGTTCCTGTAGATATGGCAAAGACAGATACTGAGATTTACATTGCCGTTCGTAAAAAACAATTGAAAGCAAAAGTGGTAAGTTTACCATTCTATAAAGGATAATATGGGAAAGAGGAATCTTCAAGTTTGTATGACGCCGAGGCTTTTTGATTTGTATGCAGATCAAAAGAGTATTGTTGTAGTAGTGGATGTGTTGCGAGCAACTTCATCTATGTGCGTTGCTTTTGAGCAAGGTGTTAAAGAAATGATTCCTGTAAGTACTGTTGAAGAGGCATTGGAATACCGAAATGGAGGTCGCGATTATATATTGGCTGCCGAGCGTAATGGTAAACCAGTGAAAAGTTTTGATTTTGGGAATTCACCTCAAACCTATTTGGATATGGATGTGAAGGGCCGTACAGTGGTTATGACTACTACCAACGGTACTAAAACCATTAATATTGCCAAAGTGAAACACGATGTTGCTATCGGTTCGTTCCTAAATCTTGATGCGATTTCTGAATGGTTGATTGGTCAAGAGCGCGATGTGATTGTTCTTTGCGCAGGTTGGAAAGATTTGTTTAATATGGAGGACACTCTTTTTGCAGGGGCCCTTGTGGATCTACTAATAACTTCTGAATTTTATAGCTTTGATTGTGATGCAGCTCAAGCCTCTAAGGCTTTGTGGGATTCTGCGAAGTCAGATCTATATAAATTTTTAGAAAATTCGTCCCATCGCAAACGATTGGCAAATTTGAATATCGATTCGGATGTGCAATTTTGTTTGCAATTGAATCAGACCCAAATAATTCCTATTCTCGTTGGCGATAAACTAGTTCCTAGTAATCAATGTTAGGGTTCAAACGTTTCATATTACTTTTAATTAGCAGCTCTTTTTGTTTTTCCTGGGGTTTTCATGCTCACAGAACAATTCACGAAAAAGCTATTTACGCACTCCCTGAGGCGATGGCTCCCTTTTTCTTAGAACATGCCGATTATATTATTGAAGCCTCTGTTAATGCAGATCAAAGGAGATATGTTGACAGTTCAGAAGCTCCTAGACATTATATAGATTTAGATTGTTATGGTGATTCACCACTAGATTCTATTCCTAAATATTGGTCACAAGCAAAGGCTAAATTTGGTGAAGATACACTTCAGAAATATGGAATACTTCCCTGGGTAATTAATTGGGAATATCAGGCTTTAGTTAGGGCAATGGACTCTGGGAATACTCAATTAATATTAAAGCATATAACCGATTTAGGACATTATGTAGCTGATGCTTGTGTACCCTTACATAGCACCATGAATTACGATGGGCAATTAACAGGTCAAGATGGAATTCATGCCCTTTGGGAGACTAGTATTCCAGAAGCTTTTTCTTCAGACTACGATTATTTTGTTGGCAAAGCATTATATTTGAATGATCCCCAACAATTTTCCTGGAATTTAATTAAAGAAAGTTTCACACTCAAGGACTCGGTACTAGATCTTGAATGGGAATTGAATGCTTCATTTGATGAAGAAAACAAATACCATTTAGATCTTAGTAAAACGGATGCTAAAAAGACTTTTAGCCCTGCCTATGTGAGTGCTTATAATAAAGTATTGAATGGTATGGTGGAACGAAGATTGCATGTGTCTATAAAGGCGATTGCATCTTTTTGGTATAGTGCATGGGTGGATGCAGGTGAGCCAGATTTGATGGGAGCCCAGGATAGAGAACAGTTATTGAAAAAGAATTAAGTTAGGAATACACAGATGTCAAATCATTTGAAATATAAGAAAGCAATTAGCAAAGAAGAGATTAGTGAACTTGAGCTTAGTAAATATTCAGGTAATATAATATTAGTTGAGAATAAAGAAGCATTAAATAATGCGGCTCAAGAGATTAAAAAATGCCATATTCTTGGTATTGACACCGAAACCAAACCTTCATTCAAAAAAGGGAAATTAAACCCTGTAGCACTCCTGCAAATAGCTACAGATAAATGTGTTTATATTATTCGCTTAAACAAAGTTGCCTTATCGAAAGATTTTGCCGAGATTTTCCAAAGTCAGGATATTATCAAAGTGGGGATTGCGGTAATTGACGACTTTAAGGACTTGAAGAAGATGATTCCTTTTACTCCACACAAGGTGATAGACTTGAATTTGTTAGCCCCAAAATTGGGCTTCGAAAATATAGGAGCTAAAAAATTATCTGCTTTAGTTTTAGGATTCAGAATTAGTAAGCGCCAGCAAGTTTCGAATTGGGAAGCTGAGCCATTAAGTCAAGCTCAAATTGACTATGCAGCTACTGATGCTTGGATTTGTAGAGAGGTTTACTTACGAATTAAGTAAGTCTTCCAACTCTTGTCTTTGAATGCCAAATTGCTCTTTTAAATGGTCAATCTGTTGATTGATTGAATCAAGATCCCTTTTTTCTTGAACCTTACGTCCAACAAGCATCACATTTTTGCGGGTATGTTCATTGGAGATAAACTCAAAAGCTTTGGCTTGATAGCCGCTTTTCTCCATTAAAAGCGCTCGAATGGTATCGGTGAGTGTTTCTGCTTGTCGCTCCTCAAAAATACCGTGTTTGAGTATCGATTTAAACTTAGTATCACCTTTCATATCCTTACGAACTTGTTTGTGACAACAAGGTGCACAAACAATTAATTGAGCATCAGCAGTTATTCCTTTGTAAATTGCAAGATCCGTAGCGGTATCACAAGCGTGTAGGGCTATGATAATATCTATTTCATCTTCTTGGAAATCGTTGATGTCTTTTGATAGGAAGTTTAACTTATTGAAGTCACATTTTTTAGAGATACCATTACAAAGCTCCACCAGATTTTCACGTAATTCTACGCCCGTAATTTCTACATCCAACTGGATTTGATGAACTAAATAATCGTAGAGCGCAAAGGTTAAATAGCCTTTACCAGAGCCCATGTCTACAATTTTCAGCTTCTTCTTGGTGTCTAGCTTTTCAAACCAGTGGCTCATGAGCTCCACATAGCGATTAATCTGCTTGTACTTATCCTGCATCTTATCGTGAACTCTGCCTTTCGCATCAGTAATTCCTAGTTCTCGCAAATAGATATTATCTTTGGTGCTAATCAAATAGTTCTTTTTCTTATTGTGTTTGAGTTCCCTCTGAAGGCTATCTTTATTTTTTTGTATCAATTTGACTTTCCCTTTTTTGCTAATCAGCAATTGTGATTCTTGACTAGTACTAATCACCAAAGCTTGTAAGAAAGAAGAACCCAATAAATCTCCGATAACTTTAAGGGTTTCCTCTTTGGAATGATTATCAACTCGGTCTTTTGTTTTAAAGCGATAAGTGAAGGAGTATGAGGTAGTCCCCTTAATTTCTATTTGAGTGATATGGATACTCTTGAGTCCTTCTTCAGCCTTTTGTGTTTTACTCAAGGTCATTTTCACCAAGCTTCCTTGTTCTAAAACCTGCTCTAGGCTTTCAAGAAATGCAATTATCTGTGGGTTTGTAAGCATATAGCTAAGTAAGATGAATTCATCGATTTTATCAATAAAAAAACAATTAATTCCCTTCTTAAACATAGTTCTCACTATTTTTAAGCCGTGAAAAAAAGACAATCAAATATTAGCCTTTCGCTTCGGGAGGAATTAGAGTTCGATAAGATCATCAAACTCTTAGAAGGTTTCTCGAAAAGTGTTTCCAATAAGGAGCGTATTCGAAACCTCTCCATCCTACATAATCACAAGGTCTTAAATCATCATTTAGATCGTCTTCAGGAGTATCAAACGATACATTCAGACACTACTTTTCCAGCATTTGAATATGTAGATTTAGTCGAAGTGATTAAGATGCTGCGAATTGAAAATGCAGTCCTTAGTGAAGATCAGTTTTTTGAGATCTACCAGGCGTCTATTTGGGTGAATTCAGTGCTTCATTTCTTGAACTCAAATGAATATGAAGTCCCCAACTTCATTCAAATTATTGGGGAACTAAAAAAGAGTCCTACGATAAAGAAGCGTATTGAGAAGGTTTTTACCACGCGCAGGTACATTCGTTCTTCGGCCTCTACTACTTTAGAGTCGATCCGTGCAGATATTCAAAAGAAACGTTCCTTAGTAGATAAGTATTTTCAGGAAGGTTTAGCTCATTATAGGCATTTGGGCTTTTTAGATGAGATCCGTGAGAGCTTTGCCGACGGTGTATCTTTACTAGCTGTGTCTTCAGAGTATAAACGAAAAGTAAAAGGACAAGTTCGCGGGCAGTCAAAAACTAAGAGTATTAGCTTTATAGAGCCTGAGAATTGTATTTCTCTGAATAGAGAATTAGGGCATTTGTACCAGGAGGAGAAGGAAGAGATTAGGCAAGTGTTTCAGCAATTAACGGTCGATTTGTCAGAACATTTAGAGCGAATTGAATCCTACCATCATATTATTGAAGAAGTCGATTTTTTAAATGCAAAATTGTATTTGGCTAATCTCATGGATGCTCACCGCCCTAAGGTGTCAGCATCCCGAGAAATAAATATCAAGCAAGCATACCATCCTTTGCTTCTGATAGAAAATAAAAGGAAGAAAGTTAAGACTATAGCTCAGGACATCTACTTCGATCCTCAGCACCGAGTGATTGTGATTTCCGGGCCCAATGCAGGAGGGAAGTCTATAACCTTAAAGACTTTTGGCTTGAATCAATTGATGCTTCAATCGGGCTTGTTTATCCCTGTACATCCCAATTCTTCAATGAGTGCTTTCCACAATATCTTTACCGATATTGGCGATAATCAGTCTATCGAAAATGAGTTGAGTACCTACAGTTATCGACTCAAGCGAATGAAGGATATCTTAGTTAATGCAGGAAAATCTTCTTTTATCCTTATTGATGAATTTGGTTCTGGCTCAGATCCTGCCTTAGGTGGCGAATTGGCTTCTGTGTTTTTTCAAGAGATAGTAAAATCAGGAGCCTATGGTATAATCACTACCCATTATGGAAATATAAAAGCCCTAGCCGATCAAACAGAAAATGCAGAAAATGCCTGTATGTTATTCGATGAAGAGGAATTGAGACCTCTTTACCGTTTGAAGGTTGGTCAGCCTGGGAGTTCTTATACTTTTGAAGTTGCTCGTAATGTTGGTCTTCCAGAGGAATTGATTGATAAGGCACGTGCGGGAATGAAAAAGGGAACCATTCGTTTTGAGGATAGCATTCATCGTTATCAGCGTTTGAGTACCGAATTGCAACTCTCTCAAGAGGATCTAAAAAGGCAAGAATCTCGACTTGAAAATCAACAAAAAGATTATGCTGAGAAGTTGAAAGACCTAGATCGAAAAATAGAATCTCAGCGATTTACTATGGAGTTTGAATCTCGTTACCTTCATTTAGGGAAGAGACTTAATAAGCTGATTGAAGCCTACAGGGCAGGGGCGACTATTCGCTCCATAGTTCCGAGGTTCAAAAAGCTATTGGAGGTGGAGGTCAATAAAAAAGAGGAGAAGACTCCAATGTCGGCTAAGGAAGCACAGGTAAAGGCAAAAAGAACTAAGGATTCCTTCAGTCTTGGACAGGAAGTGCGCATAGAGGGAACCAACCAAGTGGGTGAAATTCTAGAGCTCAAGTCGAAATCGGCACTCTTACAAATAGGCTTTGCCAAAATGGAGGTGAAGTTCGATAAGCTTGAAGCTGTACAAAGTACAAAGTAACAGGTGCAAGGAATCATTCCTAAGATAGACTCTTGCAAAAACCTTTGTACTTAGTACCGTGTACCTGATACATAACTTATCTTTGCCTAAAATTGAACAATCAAGATGAGAAAACAAATTGTTGCCGGAAACTGGAAGATGAATACTAATCTTGCAGAAGGAATAGAATTATGTAGTTCTATCATAGCTCAATTGGGTGCTACCGATAAGGAAGTAATCATTGGAGCACCTTATATACACCTCGCAAGTCTTGTAGATTTAGTAAATGGTTCGCCTGTTAAATTGGCTGGACAAAATTGTCATCAAGAAAATTCTGGCGCTTATACAGGAGAGATTTCAGCAAAAATGCTGGCCTCTTTAGGTCTCGATTATGTTATTCTTGGACACTCTGAACGCCGTGCTTATTTCGCTGAGAATAATCAATTATTAGCTCAAAAAATAGACGCATCTCTTTCTGAAGGATTGAAAGTGATTTACTGTTGTGGAGAGACTTTGGAAGAGCGTAAATCAGCTTCGCATTTCGAGGTTGTTTCTACGCAAATTGAAGAGGCACTTTATCATTTAGAAGTTTCCTCTTTTGTGAATATTGTTTTAGCCTATGAGCCTGTGTGGGCAATTGGAACGGGTGAAACTGCAACTAGTGCGCAAGCACAAGAAATGCATGCTCATATCCGTAGTGTATTAGCCGATAAATACGGAACTGAAATAGCGAATAATACATCTATTCTTTATGGTGGTTCATGTAAGCCAAGTAATGCGGAGGAGATTTTTTCTCAAGCAGATGTTGATGGTGGGTTGATAGGTGGAGCTTCTCTAAAAGCTGAAGATTTTATTGCAATTATAAAAGCATAAGCGATGAACTATATCGAAGTTAACTTTCGTATTAAAGCATCAGACACAGCAGAGATTAATGCCGAAATGGTTAGAGAGATTTTGGTAGCCGAATTGGGTGCCTTAAATTTTGAAAGCTTTGTGAATACCGAAGATGGACTTCAAGCTTATGTGCAAGAAGATGACTTCAATGAAGAAGAAGTAAAGGAACTTTATATACTTGATAACCCTGATTTTTCTATCGAGATGGAGCATCAGCTTATTGAACAGCAAAACTGGAATGCCGAGTGGGAAAGTAATTTCCAAGCGATTGAAGTAGATAATAAATGCATTGTTCGTGCACCTTTCCATGAGAAAAAAGACATTGAATACGATATCGTTATTGAGCCAAAAATGTCTTTTGGTACTGGTCATCATGAAACGACGCACCAGATGATTGCCCAACTGTTGGAGATGAATGTGCAGGATAAGCGCGTTTTGGATATGGGCTGTGGAACGGGAATACTAGCCATCCTAGCTTGTATGAAAGGAGCTAAGTCTATTTGTGCTATTGATATCGACGAATGGGCTTATGAGAACACTATTGAGAATGTTAAGAAGAACGACTGTGCACAGATCATTGTTAAGCAAGGTGGTGCCGAGCTCTTAAGAAATTCTAGTTACGATGTAATCCTTGCCAATATCAATAGAAATATATTGTTGAACGATATGGAAGCTTATGCGAAAACGATGAGCTCTGGTTCTCAGATTGCCTTTAGTGGTTTCTATACTTCAGATATTCCATTGATTGATGAAAAAGCACGTTCGCTAGGAATGCGCCTTTTACGTCAAAGTGAAAAGAATAATTGGGTTGCTCTCGTTTACCAAATGGGATGATTATTATCCCTTTGAGGGGATTATAGGGGTGTTGTTCGATTTGATGATTTGAAAATGAGTTAATTTGAAAATGTTCTAGAAGTCTAGTCCAACCAACTAGAAATGGGATTCTTACTCGTTTTTTGTGGTCATTAATGTATGTAATCGTTATTGATTTTTTAATTCAACTTGCTACCCTATAAAGTGATGTGAGTTGTGGGGAGCTGAATAAGTTCTCTTAAAATGCCAAGCCAAGCCCTAGCCCAACACCTAGAATTCCAACTTTTCCACGGAATACAAGTCCGCCTTCAGGTTTCTGAAAGCGATACCCTAAGTCTATAAAAGGATTAACCATGCCATCTATTTGACAAATACCAGCACTCGTATCAAAATGATGATTAGCTTCTCCTGTAAGTAAAGTTAAAGCCATAATGCTCGCTCCCTCTTCACCCATTTCACCTGTACCAAAGAATAACATTTGTGCACTTCCATAAGCACCTCTAACATACAAATGCATTTTTTCTGACTGAGAACTCGCAATATGTACCTCAAGATTAATAAAAACTGAATTAATAATAACAAAAGTCCCAGCGTCAATATATAGATTGATTTTACTCCTTTCGGACTTTGTTGGGGGTTCAGCTAAAATATTGCTGCTTAGTAAAAAAGTTAGTACAATTAGTTTGAGTATTGAATATAGTGTTTTCATTACTTTTGGTTATTTTATGATTTATCATTTTTAATTGAATTGTAACAAGTTATAAAATTTAATTTTGATTCGTACCCAAAACATAATTTAGCGACGAATTCACGAATAAAAACTAAGAAACATTCGCGGCTAATTTTATTTTTACATTTTCTTTTTAATTATTCTTTTCACATAGATTTTCTCTTTACCCTCGATAATTCCCACGAAGTAAACCCCTTCTCTCAGATCACTAATATCAATGGAGACTTTACTCTTATCTGTAATGAGAGTTCTCATTTTTTGCCCGAGAATGGAGTAGATGTTAATCTCTACTTTGTCTGTTGTAAACCGTTCTAAGTCAATAGTAATTTGTGAACTTGCAGGGTTAGGGTAAATGTTAATATTCTCATCTGAATAATCACTTACTTGAAAATCACTCGAATCCTGAACGGTGAAATATAAAGTGTCTGTATCACTATCTGTGTCATTTGGATTTGAAAGTGATAAGTAGTAGATTAATTCATAAGTCCCTGCATTTAATTGCCCAATAGTAAGGGTGTCCCTCGAGTAACATAAAGCTGTAGCATATCCCATGTCATGTACTGTGTTAATACTAATGTTAGAGTTTTGTACATCAATTGACCAATCTACTATGTAGCAACTTGAGTAAAGAAAAAAGGTATTACTCTCTATCTTAATTATATCTGAAGAAGTCGGATTGCTCGGAAGGATTTCTAAACTATCTATTATTTGAGCATTAACTGCACTGCTCATGAAAAAAGTAAGAAGTAAAATTTTAAGAGTAAATTGTAGCTTTTTCATTTTATTAAGATTTGGTTATTAGTGATTTAATGTTGAATTATCACAAGTTACAAAATCTAATTTCGGTTCATACCCAAACATAATTTTGCCACTAATGCACGAATGAAGACTAATAAACATTCGTGGCTAATTTTAGATTTCACATTAAACTCAAAACTATATTTGTATTCTCCAAGCACAATTTTTGTCAGCCTAATCATTTTCAGTTTATTTGTAATAGACAATAATCGTTAATGAAACTCCGCCTTCTCAGTATTCTGTTTTTAGCATGTTCTAGTTTCTTGTTTGCACAGGAAGATTGGGATAGAAAGGCTTTTGTAAAAGAGCTTAGAGCTTCGATAAAGGAGAATACATTGGCATCGCACCGCAAAGCGGGAAATCAATTTATCCGCTATTGGAATGCTTCGAGCTTTGATGAGGGTCAAGAGGAGTATATCTATCAGTTAACCAAAAACCTACAACGCAAACGCTTCCGCGATGCAGAAGATTATTTCCAACTCTTTCGACTTCTAAACCACTATGGTGCTGGAGAGCTTAATGATGAGAGTTTTGATAATTTCTTGGCGGTATCGGTTGATCACGTTGCACAACTCAAGCATAAGACGGCTAAAAAGTACATTAAGTATTGCACCCAAGCATTGGTCGATAGTGTTCTGCATATGGGACAATCGTTTCAATGGAAACTAGGCGAGGGCGATATCTATTTCACCTTTGATAGCGTTCCGAAAATATCTGCTGAATACATCAAACTCTATTGTGCTTCAAGAGTTGATACCATTAGTATTGAAATGACTCAAGGCTATGTAAATCTACAAGATCACACTTGGAATGGTAAGGGTGGTCGTTGCGATTGGACCAAGCACAATATCCCGGAAGACTCTATTTGGGTGGAATTGGCGGATTATAAGATTAATCTTAGAAAACAGAATTTTGAAGCGAAGGGAGCTTCTCTTTTAGGGAATTTAGAACATGATGAGAATTCTGTAGTCGGAACATTTTCTGATGGCTTGAGTTCAAATCCGAATAGAAAAGGAGCTATTTATCCAGGATTCATCTCGGATGAAAATGCCCTTTACTTTTACAATGTTTTTGAGGATGTTGATGCCGAAGGAGCTTTGGAGATTCGTGGGAAGAGAATGTTCCTTTATGCTAGAGGTAACAAGCCTGTTGAGCTAACTTTTTATGAGGATGATGAGCCTTTTATTAAAGCTCAGGCGAAGAGGTTCCGCATGGAAGACGCACGCATTTATGCCAATGATGTAAGTCTTACGCTTTCTTGGCAAGGTGATTCTATTGTTCATCCTCAGCTCAATCTCAACTATATAGATAGTTTGAAATCGCTGACTTTTGAGCGGAGTAAACAAAATATAGGAATGAGTCCCATTCGCTCCTCTTATCATCAGTTAGATTGCTATTTCGATGTAATGGAATGGCGAAGAGATTCTTCGGCAATCTTCTTTTCAAATTCGGGAAGTCCTGCTTATAACCCCGCTTTATTAGAATCGTTCGATTATTATTCTGAGGCTCGTTATCGTGATATAGAAACCATGGATAAGAGGCATCCTGCATTTATGCTCCGCACTTTAAGCAGAGAGAGTAGAGGTGATCGTAAGTTCTTTTTGGAAGAGATTGCCAGATATTACCGCTTCTCGGTTGATAATGCCCATCAATTAATGACTGACTTTGCCGTTTTGGGCTTTGTGGATTTCAATACTGATTTAGGATACGTATCTATTAAAGATAGACTTTTTAACTTTTTAGAATCTCGTTTAGAAGAGCGCGATTACGATCAGTTGCGCATGGTGTCTCGTAGTGACAGCCATCCTTATGCTCGCATGGATTTGGTGTCGGGAGATTTACAAGTTATGGGCGTGAGCTTGGTGGAATTATCCGATAGTAATAAAGTGGCTGTATTCCCTTATGAGGAAGCGATTACGATACATGGCAATAGAGATTTTACGGTTGATGGGATTATCCAAACTGGGAATTTTGCACTCTTTGGGGAGCAAATGGATTTTGTATACGATTCCTATGTTATTGATCTCGAAAAGATAGACTCATTACAATACGAGGTGCCCTCAGGTTTTGACGATAGAAATGGAAATCCTACATATTGGACGGTGAAAACTGTGATTTCGGATATTACGGGAAAACTGTTTATTGATGGATCTCAAAATAAATCGGGTTTAAAGGATATGCCCGATTTCCCGAAGCTTCATTCCTATGAGGATTCCTATATTTATTACGATCGTATTAAGAATGGTGTTTATGCTCGTGACCTATTCTCCTTTAAGGTGAATCCTTTTCAGTTGGATTCTATGCTTCAGATTAGCACCGAGAATTTGGAGTTTCCAGGGAATTTAAACGCGCCAACCATCTTTCCTAATTTCGAGGATACCATGCGTTTGGACGAAGATTTGGAGTTGAGCTTTATTCATAATATCAAAACTCGCTATCCCGCTTATGAGTCTCGTGGTTCTTTTGAAGATTATTTGGTGCTCGACAATAGTGGACTTCACGGTAAGGGAGCGATTTATTATTTGAATTCAGTTACGGCCACCGATTCCGTTTATTTCTACCCCTACAGAGCGTTGGCTCATGGGAATTCACATCGTATTTACGAGCAAAAAACTCCTTCGGATTGTCCTCCTGTTCATGTAGAAGATGCCAGTATTGATTGGCGTGCTTTTCAGGATGAGATGGAATCTAAGAATAGAGATGCTTTTTATACTGCCTATGAGGAGCAATATGAGTTTGATGGCTTGATGGTTTTGAGCCCTGACAGATTAATAGCCTCTGGAGAACTCTATTATGACGACGCATTATCTGTATCTCCTGATTTTATTCTTCAAAGTAGAGATTTTACTGCCGACCATTCTCTATTTAATCTTTATGATAGAGACGAACGCAAGAAAACGATTTTAGGTAGAAAGCTCTTCACCGAAATGGATTTTGATGAGGATTTCGGAAGCTTTGAAGGTTTAACGGATTCCAGTCGTTTTGAATTACGCAAAAACCAATACCATTTGTATTTCGATTTGATGGAGTGGGATCGTTCCAACCTTTCGATGTCGTATAGCCAGCTGGGAGAAGAAGCCGCTTGGCTTGTATCGGTTGATAAATACCAAGATTCACTACAGTTTTTTGCTAGCGATGCCTTATACGATTTAACAAATTATGAGTTGGATGTATTCGGTGTAAGTGAAATTTGGATGCCTCCAGTGAGCATTGAGCCCGACTCATCGCATATTAGAATTCTTGCCAATGGGAAGATGGAAACTCTTCGCAATGCTAAACTATGGGTGGATACAGAAACGATTACCGATTATAGTTTGTACGATGCCACGCTCGACATCCAAAGTGGTGGTAGATTTACAGGTTCTGGAACTTTCGATTATATCGATTTAGAAGGGGAGATACAGCCAATATTTTTCAGCTCACTGGCCAAGAAAGGTAAACTGTTGACTGGAACAGCTTATATTAAAGAAGAAGATAATTTCCATTTAGATCCCTATTTCGGTTTTAAAGGAAAAGTACAAGTCGACAGCTCTCAAGATTTCTTGACTTTTGATGGTGATACTCGTGTGCATTTAGCCTGCGATAAATTGAATAGAGCATGGATTCCTTTTATTGACGCTGTCGATCCGATGGATGTCTTTATCGATTTGAATCCTGATGTTCGCTTAACCGACCGTCAGCAATGGCATGCAGGATTTATGGTGAGTCATGCGCCAACCGTTTTTTATCCTACATTTTTGAGTAGTCCTAAACGTGGTCAAGATTATGAATTATTAGGAGTGGATGGTTTTGTGAATTTTGATGAAGATTCCTGGAAGTATATCGTGGCTTCAGAAGAGAAAATCAAAGACCCTTCGATACCGGGAAATATGGCTATTTACGATCCTGAGGAATGTACACTCTATGCCGAGGGAGTCATGAATCTGGAGAAGTCTACTGGATTGGTGGACGTTGGTGCTGTTGGTTCTTTCTTTGCTGATATTAAAGAGCAAACGATTACAGGAACGGTTGATTTAAGCTTCGACTTCTTAATGAATCGTAAGGCGGCTAAACTTCTATATAAAGAGTTGAAAAGGTCTACTGCCGACACTAAGGTCAACCAGACAAATGAATTGCATCAGCGCATGCTTTTGGAAACTTTGGGTAAAAGAAAACTACGCAAATACAACCGAAAGAAACGTAAGGGTAGACGTTATTTGCCAAAGGAACTAGCTCATACGCTATACTTCCCACAATTAAAATTTGTTTGGAATAAGCAATCGGCATCACTATTAGCAGATGGGCGTTTGCCTTTAAACAATATTGTGGGTAAAAAACTCGACCGTATGGTGCGTGGAGTGGTAGAGATTCGTCCACACAAAACAGGTGATGAGATTAATATCTATATAGAAATTTCTAAGAATAACTTCTATTATTTCAGCTACCGTAGAGGGATTATGGAGGTGATTAGTACCAATGCGAAGTTCAACGATTTGATAAATCACACCCCTGAATTCCGATCATACCGAAAAGGAACTAGTGAAACTGGACCTTATAGACTACAATTAGGGATTCAGAAGAAACTGCAAAAGTTCCTCGTGAGAATAGGTTGGGAGTAGCGATTGGTCATCCTGAACTCGTTTCAGGATCTCATAGCTATGGCATTATGAAATTAAATAGGAGGCTGAAATAAATTCTGCATGAACTAAGTGAAATGCTTGATTTTATTAAATTTCATCTCAATAATTTACAATAATAATTTTACTATTTTAGTGTTCCTAATATATAGAGAATGCTGAAAAATTTATTCGAAATTATCTGGACGGCATGGTGCTTATTAATAGCACTGGTCATCGTGATTGTCAACTTCCCCTTCTTGGTAGTTTTCATACTTATTTGGGGGGAGAAAGAAGTAGCCTTTATCGATTATTACCTTCGGTTTTGGGCTAGAGCAATCCTCATCTGTTGGGGTATACGAATGATCTATATCAAAGACCCGAAGCTCGATTTCTCTAAGCCTTATGTTTTTGTGTCTAATCACCGCTCCTATTTAGATGTCTTCATCGCCCTTTTAGGGATTAAACACTACAAGAAATTTCTAGGAAAAGCAGAAGTCTTTGATTGGCCTCTAATTGGCTATTTAGCTGATAAATTAGGCCATATTCCTGTCCGTAGAGATTGTGCTGAGCACAGAGAACAGAGCTTTCAAAATATATTGAATGTTGCCAAAAGAGGTACTTCCTTGTTTTTATGTCCAGAAGGGAAAATTTTCATGAATGATAATTTGCTCAATGAAATGCGTAATGGGGCTTTTAGAGTAGCTATAGAAAGTGGGCAGGCTTTAATAGCCATAACGATGGTTAACGCTGGTGAGCTTTTCCCTCCACACAAACTCCGCATTCGACCAGGTAGGTGTATTAATTATATGTCGGCTCCCTTTAAGACCGACAACTTGACTCTAGACGATTTAGATATGCTTCGAGAAAGTGTGAAAGAAGAAATTCTCAGTAATCTGTTAAAGCACTACCCAGACGGTAAATATCCTGTTGAGTTTGATCCTGCACATTATGATGAAACAGCCTATGTAAAACAGTCTTGAGAAAGCGTTTCACATTCCATGATTCTTTGCTATCGAAAATCCTTACATTTGATTTATGCTAGCTAGACTCCTCATATTTCTCGTCTTTATTTCCCTCACCTCATGTGATCAAAACTCTCAAAGAGAATTACTAAAGGATGGAAAAGTAAAGGTTTTGGTGATGATGGCTCCCGACTGTCCACTTTGTAGGAATTATACGGTGTACTTTAAAGAGATGATTGGTAACTACGGAGATGTTATTGATATTTATGGAGTGGTTCCAGGAACTTTTTATTCTAAGCATGAAGTAGACTCCTTCCTCATATACTACGATTTGGAGATGGAGATGATATACGATCCAAAGTTTAAATTGACAAGAAAGTTAAAAGCTACGATTACCCCAGAAGCTTATTTGTTGGATGGCCATGGGAAGATTCTTTATCAAGGATTGGTAGATAATTGGTTGGGTGAATTGGGTAGAAGAAGACAAATTATAACTGAACATTATCTGCTCGATGCTGTAGAATCCTATATTAAAGGTGAGGTAATAAAAACTCCTAAAACCGTAGCTATTGGCTGTTTCATCGAATAAATACGCAGTATTCTTAGTCTGTGCCATTTTGCTAATCTCATGTTCTGACACAAAGAAAAAGCTGAATTTCACAGACGATATAGCTCCCATTATTTTTGAGAATTGCAGCCCTTGTCATCATAAAGAAGGACCGGCTCCATTTTCGATGTTATCCTATCACGAGGTGGCTAAAAGAGCTAAAACAGTGGCACACGTAACATCCAAAGGATATATGCCTCCATGGCCTGCCGACACCGCATACAGCCATTTTATTGGGGAGAAAGTATTGACTCAAGAAGAAATTCAAAAAATTCAGAACTGGTATAAGCAAGGACGAACTCCTGGCGATACAAGTTTGTTAAGTGCTCCAACCCTTTATACAGCTGTGAGCAGTAAATTAGGTGAGCCCGATTTAGTGGTGTCTATGCGAGAGCCTTTCTTCATTCCTGGCGATAATAAAGATCGCTTTATGATTGCCAAATTGCCATTTGAGATCCCTCAGGACACCAATATTCGATTGATAGAATTCGTGCCAGGAAATAAGCAATTAGTGCATCATCTCAACAGCCATCTAATTACTTATCCAAAGTATAAATCCAATCATATGGATAGGGTTCAAATGATTGATGGCCAAGAACACTCCGATTCCTCAGCTTTCTATGCCTTGAATATCCCTTATAGCGATGGATCCTTTCCGAGTTTGAAACCTTCAGTTTCTAATTATCTTCCTGGGGTAGAAGCTATGGTCTATCCCGAGGGAATAGGAGGCGTGTATCTTACTAAGCAATCGGCAATCTTGGTGAAAGATTTCCACTATGGGCCTTCGGCTATCGATGATTGGGATCAGTCGCATTTCAATATTTATTATGCTGACAAGCCTTCTGAGAGACCAATCCAAGAGTTTATTTTGGGAACTCAAGGTATCTCTCCCGTAAATCCTCCTTTGGTGATAGCACCCAATGAAGTCAAATATTTTGATACGGAATTGCGTATAGCCGAAGATATTTCGGTTTTAACTTTAAACCCACATATGCACTTGATAGGTCGTGAGTTTAAAGCTTATGCCATCCCCCCACAAGGGGATACGATTCCTTTGATTAAGATAGATGATTGGAACTTTAGATGGCAGTATTTCTACACCTTCAAGAAGATTCTTCACCTTCCAAAAGGAACCCTAATCAGAGTTGAAGCATTGTATGATAATACGCTCAACAATATGGACAATCCCTATAATCCACCTCAGTTTATTACTGGCCGTGATGGTAGCATGAAGACTACCGATGAGATGTTGCAACTAATTATAAGTTATCTTCCTTATCGAGAAGGTGATGAAAATATATCCCTAGAGTAAAATGAAGAATTTATTAATTGTATTCCTTTCGTTTTTTATCTGTTCATGCCAGCAGGTTTTACATATTTCACAAGTTCAAGGAACTGATGATATAAGTATTTATAATGGACAGCGAAAAGAGATTAAAGGTTTAGTGACGGGAGTCTTTCAGGAGGATTTGAAAGGTTATTTTTTACAGGATGCCAGAGGCTTGCAAAAAGATGGCATTTTTGTTTTAGACAGTATCAATAAAGTAGAGCAGGGGCAAGTAGTTCTGTTGGATGCTCTTATTGATGAGTACTACCACCAAACCGTTTTGAGAGATGTGAAGCTATTAAAAGTCTCATCCTATAAGAAGAAATCTCATCCCAAAAAACTTCATTTTCCGTTGAATGATGAAGATAAAGAGACTTTCGAGGGCGCTTTTGTAGAGATTAAACTGAAAATGACACTTACTGATGCCTATTCATTTTTGAAATATGGACAATTAGAACTTTCAGCAATTGGTCTTTTTCAACAGCCAACAGAATATTTAGATGCCCAAAATGATTCTCTAGAGATTAAAGACTTGGAAGTATCACAAGGGCTGAATTCTATCATTATCGATGATATTTCTAACCAGAAGTATCCTGAGCAGTTATATGCCAAAAATGAAGATTTACGTTTGGGAGCAGAGCTTTCGAAACTAAGAGGATATTTTTACCAACGTAATGAGCGCTATTTTTTAAAAATAGCTGATTCTCTATTTTTTGAAAATGTGCAGAGGTCAGAATCTATTGAAGTTGATGGTGAATTGAAGGTGATGGTTTATAATATTCACAATCTTTTTAATGGAGATGGACAAGAACAAGGGTTTCCAACTGCAAGAGGGGCTAAGACTTTTGACGATTATCAATTACAGCTTATGAAATTAGCTAATGGGATAAAAGTGGCTAATCCAGATGTTTTAGCTTTGGTAGAATTAGAAAATGACGGTGAAGATTCTTACAGTTCTATTATTCAGCTTGCAGAAGTTTTAAATAGTGTAATTCCAAGCAGATCATATAGAGTCGCTGAATCGAATTTAGCATCTGGAAGAGATGCCATTAAGCTTGGAATTATTTACGATGAAAATAGAATTAGCACTTATGGTTTAGCTGAATACCACTGCAATTCCATTTTTTCAAGAGCCCCTATTTTTCAAAAGTTCACCTTTCAAGATTCACTTTCCTTTGTACTAAATGTTAATCATTTCAAATCGAAATCGCCACGTAATGCGAGTGGTTTGAATCTAGACCAGGGCGATGGGCAAGTAGCCTATAATCATAAAAGAGTACAACAAGCCGAGTCTCTCATTCAGCTCATTGATTCGCTTTATGCAGATGAAAATATGCTCATCGTTGGCGATTTAAATGCCTATACTTCTGAGGATCCTATTCAGAAAATTGAGGAGTCTTTTACTCGGTTAAATACGAAAGGTGAAACTTATGTGTACAAGGGTAGGGCAGGTATTCTTGATCATGCTTTTGTAAATACTTCGATGTCGAAATATGTACGTTCAGCTCAAATATGGTCTATTAATGCTTTAGAGCCAGCGTGGATGGATTACCGCAATCCTCATGCCGATCCTTCGATGTATCGCTCCTCGGATCATAATCCCTTGCTGATTGGATTGTATTAGACTAATTAATGATGAATAATTAATAATTTGTCGGTAGCCTGTGGTCTTTGGACGGAGGTAGTTTGAAATAGTTTTGAATTATAAGTGTTGAGTTTTGACTTGAAAATAAGGCTAACTCAAAACCAATAAATATCACTTAAAACTAAAAAAAAAGTCTTTGTATTCGTTAGGGTTTTAGTTTCCATTAACCATTAACCATTAACCATTAACCATTAACCATTAACCAACAGCAAACAACTATTTTATTTTCAGTTGAAATAATTTGTCGCGTCTATTTGTCTAATGGCTAAAAACAATCAAAATGAAACGAGCATTACTATCATTGTTCATAATAGCGTCTCTTAATTCTTACTCTCAAGTCGAACTTTCATCTTGGATGATAAATACTACTGGCGAGACGGGGTATAATAATTTACCTTCTAATGTTCAATCTGTAGATTATACAACTATTGATGTATATGTGTCTTGTACTTGCATTCCAGGTTACGATATTGGGCCTTGGGGAAATAACCCAAACCAGCCTGCCAATCAGAATTTCTGTTATAAAATCACTCGTAATCCCCAGGAGGCTATAAATCATCAAGCAACAGGTTTAGGGCATATTGGTGTTTGGTCAAACGGAGTTTCGGTGTTTAATGCAAAGGATGCTTTTTCTTATAATAATCAGGGAATATGGAACAGAGATGCTTTGGTTTTTGAAGGGGCTTCTTTTGATGAATGTTTGGGTCATCCAGCTCCAAATGGAGAATATCACAATCATATAAATCCTACTTGTTTGTACGATGATATGGACGATCAGAATCATTCGCCAATAATCGGCTATGCCTTTGATGGCTTCCCTATATACGGCACTTATGCTTTTACTAATACAGATGGTACTGGTGAAATAAAACGAATGGAGTCGGGCTATCAGCTCAGAAATATTACTGAGCGTAACAGTTTAGCCGATGGCGGCCAATTGAATGCTAATCAATATGGTCCATTTATAGGTGGGCAATATCCATTAGGTAGTTTTCTTGAAGACTATGAGCACAATGATTCTTATGGCGATTTAGACGAGCATAATGGTCGTTTTTGTATCACACCAGATTATCCAAATGGGATATATGCTTACTTCGTAACGATTGACGAAAATGCTCAAGCCATCTATCCATATACCATAGGCATCACTTATTATGGGCAGGTACAAAATGGAAATACAGGACCTCAGTCGGGACATAATACCATTCCTACTGATGCCGTTTCTTATGGACTTTCAGTAGATAATTATTCTGATGGTCATCATTTGCAGATTTATCCTAATCCTGCAGCTGAGCAGCTAATGATTTCCTATGCAGAGAATGGATTTATTGAGCTTTATTCGGCATGTGGGAGTCTTGTCTATCAACAAGAACACAACAACAAACTATCTCTAATAAACGTTCAATCATTGTCGGGTGGCGTCTATTTTTTGAGGATTTACTCAAGTGGGGGAGTGCTAACCCGAAGAATTATTAGAGAATAAAAAAGGTCCTGAAATGGACCTTTTTTATTGAATTATCTTGTGAGTTTATCCCCGTCTTTTAGGATAAGTGCCTCTACGTTTTTTAGAGCTGATATTCCCAGTTCCTTTTTCGGCATTTGAGCCTCTAAAGTTTCTTGGCTTTCCAGAGCGCGAACTCGAAGGTTTAGAGTGACTTTGTTTCGGTTTGTTATTCGAGCCATTCGAAGTTTTACCACTTTGGTCAGGTCTATCATCTATAAAAGGATGTTCATTGATTACAGTGATTTTCTGATTAATCAACTTTTGGATATCGCGTAAATAAGGTCTTTCTTCTACATCACAAAAGGATAGTGCAATACCACTGGCGCTGGCTCTACCTGTACGACCAATACGGTGTACATAGGTTTCGGGTATGTTTGGTAAATCGTAGTTAACCACCAAAGCGAGTTCATCTACATCAATACCACGAGCGGCAATATCTGTAGCAACCAGAACTCTAGTTTTACCATCTTTGAAATTCCCCAAAGCTCTTTGTCTAGCTCCTTGAGATTTATTTCCATGAATGGCTTCGGCTCTGATTTCAGACTTAACCAACATTTTAACAATCTTATTCGCACCGTGCTTTGTTCTTGAAAATACAAGCACAGAATTACTATCGTTTGTTTGAAGTAAATGAGTAAGTAATTTCACTTTACTCGCTTTAGCAACATAGTATAAGGCTTGTTCAACTTTCTCAGCGGTAGCTTGTTGAGGTTTGATAGTAACCTTTTCGGGGTCACCCAATATTTTCCCTGAAAGCGAAAGTATTGCATGAGGCATGGTCGCAGAAAAGAACAGCGATTGACGTTTGGTCGGCAATTTAGCGATGACTCTTTTGATGTCGTGAACAAAGCCCATGTCGAGCATGTGGTCCGCTTCGTCTAAGACAAAATATTCAATATCCTTTAAGGAGATGTATCCTTGATTCATCAAGTCTAACAACCTTCCCGGTGTAGCTACCAACACATCAACCCCTTGGTTAAGGGCTGCTGTTTGCGAACCTTGTTTAACACCTCCAAAAATAACCGTGTTTTTAAGATTGGTGTACTTCCCGTAGTCCGTAAAGTTATCACCAATCTGAATGGCCAATTCGCGAGTAGGAGTAATAATTAAAGCTTTTATTCTTCGTCTACCTTTTTGCTCGTGTTCAGAATATAATTGTTGGAGAATTGGTATAGCAAATGATGCCGTTTTTCCTGTTCCCGTTTGAGCGCAACCTAATAAATCCTTTTTTTGTAAAAGGATGGGAATAGATTGTTGCTGTATAGGGGTTGGTTTAGTATATCCTTTGGCCTCTAAGGCTTTTAGGATGGGTTCGATAATCCCTAAATCTTTGAATGTCATATAGTATATCTAGTAAAGTCTAAAGATAAGTCAATTGTTTAGATAAGACTTACTCTTACTTTTTTCTTTTTAAGCTTGGTATTATTCAGCTTGTTGATGAGTCCTTCGGCTTTTTCTGAGGGCACTGAAACAAAGGCACAATCTTGCTTAAGCTCAATAGTTCCCAGTTCGTCACCTACGAGTCCACCTTGCTTGAAAAACAAACCGGCGATATCTCCTTTAGAGATTTTATCTTTTCTTCCACCCGAAATAAATAAGGTGGTTCTATGTGTCGTTTCAGGAGGTAGTGATTCTCGGAGCTTTATGGCTTCTAAATTCTGAATGAAATCGGGAAGCCTTTCCTCTTTCCAGTGCAGCACATAAGCCGTTCCTTGTTGGTTCATCCTTGCCGTTCGCCCATTTCTATGGGTAAACTCTTGACTACGCATGGGTAGGTGATAGTGGATGATGAATTTTATTTCTGGAACATCGATACCTCTTGCCGCTAAGTCGGTTGCAATTAATAGTTGATGTGTTCCATTACGGAATTTTATCAGCGCTCTTTCTCTTTCTTTCTGCTCCATACCACCATAAAAACAACCGTGATTGATATTGTTGTCTGTAAGATGTTCGCTTACACGACGGATGGACTCTTTGAAATTACAGAAGATGATTCCAGGTTGATTCCCCAAGTGATCGATAGCTTGAACGAGAGTTTCTAATTTATCTTTTGAAGGCGAAACAATAGCTTTTACTTTGAGCTGTGGCACTTCTTCTTTGAGATAATCCACATAAGTAGGACTCGAAATACCTACGAATTTTGGTACTCGAACTTTTTGAGTAGCCGAAGTAAGAATCTTCTTTTTCAGCTTGGGAAGCGAAGTACATATATCAGTCATCTCCCCTTCGAAACCTACTTCTAGAGATTTGTCGAACTCATCCAATACGAGTGTCTTAATCTCATTAGCCGTAAAGGTTTTTCTCCTCAAGTGATCTGCAATTCTACCAGGAGTACCAACCAAAATTGCTGGGCGATGCTTCAAATCTATTTTATCCTTAGAGAAAAGTCTACCACCATAAACTACAGAAGTCTTGTATCCCGAACCCATTTCGCGTAGCACTTGCTCAATCTGTATTGCTAACTCTCTCGATGGAGCAACAATCAGCGCTTGTACTTCTTCTATTTTTGGATCTAATTCGGAAATGATAGGCAATAAGAAAGCTAAGGTTTTACCCGTCCCGGTAGGGGAGAGTAAAACAATATCCGAGCAAGAGTGAATAGCCAATTGAGCTTCTTCTTGCATGGGGTTGAGCTTTTCAATGCTCAGCTTCTTAAGTATGTTTGCTTGGGTTTTTATTGCTTGCGACATGGCACAAAGATACTTTAATTCGTTTTCCCTGCGAGGGGCAAAAAAAATCCCTTTTCGCTAATGCGGAAAGGGATTTATATAAATATCTAGAGACTAGTGGTTACAAGCTTCAGTGTGAACGTGACCTTGACTCTGCTCAACCTCTTCAGTAGTAGCTTCTCTTACTTCTACAACAGAACCTATAAAGTGTAGGTCCTGATCTGCTAATGGGTGGTTTACATCCATAGTTACAGATTCTTCGTTGATAGAAACAACTTTAGCTGGTACAACTTGACCCTGTTGGTCTTGAAGAGGTACGATATTATCAACCGCAATTTCGTCAATTAGTTTACCGTCTTGCTTGAACATATCTTGAGGTAATTCAATGATAGCTTCCTCAGTTCTTGTTCCGTAAGCGTTTTCAGACTTGATGCCGAATGAGAAAGTCTCACCAATATTTAGGTCGATAACTTGTGCTTCGAATTCAGGAATCATTTGACTAACACCAGACATAAATACTAATGGCTCTTTACCTTCAGTAGTCTCAATCATTTCGCCTTCTGCAGTATCTCTATACAACTTGTAGTCAAGAGATATTACTTTGTGTTTGACTTCACTCATCTGATTAATTTTTTTGCGAAAGTAAGATTAATTATAGGTATGACACTTAGTATCTTATTAAAATTGACTTTAGGACTCTTGTGAATTGATTTAGGACTTTCTCTAGGATAGTCATACATTTGCGCCATGCCGATAAAAACACTTTTAATAACCCCTCCTTTCACCCAGCTGAACACCCCTTATCCAGCGATAGCTTACCTTAAAGGTTTTTTAGATGAGAAGGGTTATGAAACAAGTCAATGCGATCTGAGTATTGAACTGTTTACTAAAGTGTTTACCAAGGATTTCATCGGTAGAGTATTCCTAGAGGCAGAAGCACAGCATAGTTTTGAGTTTCCATTGGTTTGGCAACAAAGAGAAGAATATATCGCTAAGGTAGATCTAGTGATAGCCTATTTGCGTCAGCAGGAAGTTACTGCGGCCTATCAGATTTTACACGAAGGCTTTTTGCCAAAGTCTCATCGTTGTTTAAAGAAAGTGGAAGAAGAGCTCGATTGGGCTTTTGGAAACTTAGGAGTTCTCGATAAGGCCAAGCATATGGCGACTCTTTTTGTGGAAGAATTAGGTGATTTTATTCACTCCAATGTCGATGAGTTTTTCTCCTTTACTCGTTATGCAGAGCAAATAGCCACTTCTGCAAGTAGTTTCGATCAGATTGATGAGTACTTATCATTCGATACTACAATAATTGAAGACATGCTTTTGCTTTTGTTGATGGGTCATTTAGATGAGCATGAGCCAGACTTGGTCTGTTTTACCATTCCTTTTCCAGGGAATTTATTTGCAGCATTACGATGTGCTCAATTCATCAAAAAACGTTTTAAGAAGATAAAAGTTGCTTTTGGTGGTGGTTACTGTAATACAGAATTGCGTTCGCTAAGCGATCCAAGAATATTTAAGTATACCGACTTTATTTGTCTCGACGATGGGGAAGGGCCATTATTAAAAATCATTCAGTCCTTATCTGGAGAGATAGGGCAAGAGGAGCTCGAAAGAACATTTCTTTTAGAGAAAGGAAAAGTAGTTTATCAGAATAAATTACCCAACACCATTTTCCACCATAAAGATTTACCAGCGCCGACTTATAAAGGTCTAAAGCACGATGCTTATCTGTCTTTTTTAGATGTGATGAATCCGATGCACCGATTGTGGAGTGATGGACGTTGGAATAAATTAACCATTTCACACGGTTGCTATTGGAAGCAATGTTCTTTTTGCGATGTCTCACTCGATTATATTGGCAATTACCAAAATACTACTGCCGACGATTTGGTAGACAAGATCGAGAAAATCGTAGCTGAAACGGGAGTTTCTGGTTTCCATTTTGTTGATGAGGCGGCGCCTCCAAAAATGCTTAGAGCCTTATCAGAAGAGCTTATCGAGAGAAAAGTATATATCACTTGGTGGACGAATATCCGCTTTGAGAAGACCTTTACGGCCGAATTATGTGGTCTTATGGCTAAATCGGGATGTATTGCTGTTACAGGTGGATTAGAGGTAGCCTCCGACCGCTTATTAGCTAAAATGAAAAAGGGTGTGAATATTGGGCAAGTAGCTCGTGTCACCAATACTTTTTCTGATTGTAATATTATGGTACACGCCTATTTGATGTACGGCTTTCCAACAGAGACGGATCAAGAAACGATTGATTCTTTAGAAGTGGTACGTCAGTTGTTTGAGAATAACTGTATTCAATCCGCTTTCTGGCATCAGTTTACCACTACAGTGCACAGTCCTATTGGGATAAATCCTGATGATTTCGGAATTAAAATTATTGGTCCTGAATTCAAAGGCTTTGCTCAAAACGATTTAATCCACGAAGACCCAGAAGGAGCACAACATATAGATTATCGTGATGGCTTGAATCTTGCCTTGAATAATTATTTAAATGGTATAGGCTATGATGTTGAGTTGCAAGAGTGGTTTGATTTTGAAATTAAGTCAACATTACTTGACCCTAATTTAATAGCTGAATTTATTTAATTCTATCTTATTTGAGCAAGCGCCTTATTTAGTTTGCTATAAACTGCTTTTCTAACCCTAGGAGTTTAAAGAATCTAAATCGTATTTATTCAAGGGAAGACTTATGTGGTTAACATTTTCTTTAAAAAGAGGAAGGTGGTTTGTTCAACAATATCGGACATACCATCGGTCATATAAAGCTCTTTTATTTCTTTGAGCAGTTTGTCTAAATCTTCTTGGCTGTAGTCATTCTGTTTAATATTGGTCAACACCTTTTGAATTCTCTGATAATCATTGTCGTCTTTAATTTCCTTGTTGATTTTTTTGAGAAGATCCTTGTTAAATCTCGATTCTATAAACTCAAGTTCTTCATCAGAAACTTCGTGGTTTGAATCTGCGGCGTAGATTAGTATATAGGCTTTAAATTCTTCCTGTGACCAATTTGTAGAAAATTCACTCATCGTATTTCATTTTGATTTATAAAAAACGTATTCGCCTTAATTTTTATCAATTAGTACTATTATATCGACTTGTATAAATATATTGATTTTTTTATATAAATAGAAGAAACTGAAGAAGATTAACGTAAAATAAAAGCCCACATGACCCGAAATAATTAAAAGAGGATTTTCAGTAGAAATAATTGCTATTAATTTCTCTTTCTCTAAATTTAGATTGTTCTAATAATCAATTAAATGAAAAAAGATAGGAGAGACAAAAAGAAATTTGAACCAACAAAAGCCCAGATATTCAAGCTGATGTATTATATACAGCGTACGATTGAGCAGACTGAGGAAGGGGGTGATTCGTTTGCACACGATTGGGCTTTATGCACCTTAGTTGAAATAAACAAAGATGTTTTTTATGTATGTGACAGGAGATATGCTGATGATGTAGATTATAAAAATGAATTCTTGATTATGGGTGTTCGCCCAGACGGTTCTGTATATAATCTGGTAGATATATTTCCAGATGAAAAGGAAAGACGAGAATTTTACTCTAATTTACATAAAGAAGATATTACTAATTGGAATCTAGGGATATAGTTGTGGAGTAATTTACTATTGAAATTCTAGTATGGTAGAATTTGTTTAGCTAACGTTAGGAATCTGTTAGTTAAAGGTAATTAGGGGTAGTGCTATATGCAATTGTAGGCGTCACAATCCCTCCCATGAAACAGAAATCTTAAAGGTGGGGTGGCCTAATCAATTCAGTGAGAGTGGATTTGGAATGTCGTTTTACTATTTGAAGGAGAGAAGAGAGTGAGATTTTTTATTACATTTACTATATGAATGAAATAAACTCAAAAATTGGAATTAGCTCATCAATTATTATTATTATAGGATGTTTGCTTAAAGGGTTTCACCTTCAGGGAGCAGCAGCAATATTCACATTAGGAGCTTTGCTTTTCTGTTTAGTTTTTATTCCTTCTATTATTTATTCTCTATTAAAAAACAAAAAAATCATTCCAGCTTTCGGTTGTTTTTTTTTAAGCACATTAATGCTTGGTGTTTTATTTAAAGTAATGCATTGGCCTTATGCCAATTTTCTTATAGTATGGAGCGTTACAATTACACTATTCGCGATAATGCCAATTTTCTTTATAAATATTTATTCTAAAAAAATAAATAAGGAACATACAAAACTTGATAGGATACATAAAGTTCTTATTGGCGTTTTCATTGTAGCATTACTGTCAATGTGGTACTTAATGATAGATTTAAATCAAATCCCAAGTCCTTACTCAATTCCTTAGATGATTATAGAGCTTAGAAATGAGAATCTTAAGATCCATTCGGGTCTCATCTTGACTTGATTTCACCTTCAGATAGAACAGTGTACTAAAAGTATCTTTCATAATACTTGAGTTTTACGCACCCCTGTTAGTAATAAATATACACTAATTCATCGTTTTAAAAGAGGTTTTAAACTCCATTTCATCAACTATGACGGGACTTCATACACTATATGGTGAGTAAACTGGTGACTAAATTTAACTCACCGATTACACCACTTTATTGGAGTTATTTGGTATTTGAGGAAATTAAAAACCCCCATAAACGCTATGTTTACAGGGTTTTGTACTAATTTGTTATGTAATTGGCGGTCTGGACGAGACTCGAACTCTATACTTACATCCTTTGATACCAATAGGTTTAAAGATGCTTACTTTTTTTTGGTCACCCTATTGGTCACTAAATACACAACAAGGTATAAACACTACCCTGTATAAAACAAACATACATCGTTTATATGTAATCTCAAAATAGACCCCTGCGCGGTAGCGTTAAATAGGTAAAGGGGTAAAGAGTTAAAAAGCGCGAATAACACGAACCCTGGCTCTACGATACTTGTCGGAAGAGGGTGATGATTGGGACGCTTGTTTTAAGGCGTATGAAATTGCCCGAAAGGTAAATGGAGATGCTATTCAAGATTTATCTTTGCACAATTTTATAGTGATGCGTGATAAAACAGCTGATCCTAAATTCTTATTGCAGAAAAAAATAGAAAAACATTTTTCTACCAAACATCCCGATAAGTGGTTGCCACTGTATTCGATGGTAACCTTCTCAGATATACCTTATGCCGATGCATGGCGCTTAGGTCAAAAGCAAGAGGCTATGATGTAAGAAATTATATCGATGCCAGACATTAAATCGAAATGGGATTCGCTCGAAGTTGAAGAGCGGATGCTCGAAATGATTGGATGAAAAAAAACGCCCCTCTCGGACCAACGAGAGGGGCGTTTTTTATTACCTATAGCTGGTGTTAACATGCAAAGTGATATACTTGTTTTAAGCTTTTCTACATTTTATTTATTATATTTATAATCAAGTAGTTGTGGTTTTGGTTTAGTGGTAGGATATAAATGAAATTTCATGAAAAATGTAATCTTAAGAGTACTCGTGTTGATATTAGAGTTTGGGTTTACTTCTACTCTTTTGGCGCAAATTTATTATCCAAAACCTCCAACCGTTATTGGAGCAGAGGAAGTTGTTTTCGATTGGACTACCGACAGGTGTGAAGATTTGGATATTCCTGATGCACCGGCTAGAGCGTTTAGAGATGCGGATGGAAATGTTCAACTCATTGCAAGTCATTATGTAAATAGAAGGATGATTGGTGCGACTCTTGATGCTGTTGAGATGGATTGCGATATTATTATGAATAGCGATTTTGACTCAGATCCATCTAAGTATAATAATAAAGAATGGATAAGAGGTGTCTATACGCAAGATGGTGAGACTATCCACGCAATTATCCATAACGAGCATATTCCATGTGGTGTTTGGACAGGCTGTTGGTACAACACCTTAACATATGCTACCTCTGTTGATGGCGGCCAAACATATACTCAAGATGTTGCTCCTAATCATTTTCTAGCTGGAGCTCCATATCAATATTCAAGTGGATCTCCAATGGGGGTTTTCGGAGGCAGTTCTCCTGTATTCAACCCTAATGATAATTATTATTATATGATGGTACACCTAGAAAGTCACCTTCTTCAGAATTGGGGAGCGGGCGTATTGAGGACACAAACCCTATCTGACCCCAATAGTTGGCGCGGGTGGGATGGTGAGGGTTTTAATGTGACCTTCGTTGATCCCTATAATGAAATTGTGGCAAGCCCCGAAGAGCATATTTTGGCTCCTGTATCACGAGATTATATCGGTAAAATATCTTCAAGCTTGACTTATAACACCTATTTTGAGAGATTTATGGTTGTTGGTAAAGATTGGAGTTCTGGAGGTTTTATTTATTCATTATCTGATGATCTAATCCATTGGAGTCCCAAAGTTTCCTTATATCCAGGGCCAATAAATTCAGCTGGCGAAATAGAAACTGGCTGGACGGCTGGCGGTATTTTATACCCTGAAATAATTGATCCTTCAGATACAACAAGAAATTTTGAAAACCCTGGGCAAGATCCGTATTTGTATTTCACCAAATGGAATCAAGCTTCGAGTTCTTTGGATAGAGACTTAGTAAGGGTGCAGGTGCATTTTTCAACTGACTCTCTTGTTGTTACAGAATTTACAGTCAACTCTGTTGGAGATGAGCTTGATAATAACCTAGGGGATGGAATTTTGACTACAGGAAATACTTTAGATTCAGGTGAAAATGAAAAAACCTTACGAGCTGCAATTGTTGAGTCTAATAACCGACCCAATGGTTTTGATTATCCCTTAATAATTAATTTTGATATACCCGGTGATGGTGTACACACCATCGAGTTAGATGATTATTTGGCTGATATTGAAATGCCTGTTATCATCAATGGTTATTCACAGCCAGGGGCTGTTCAGAATACAAATGATTTTGAAGATGGATTGAATTTTGAATTGAAAATTGAGATTGATGCTAGTAACACCGGAGGTGGTGGAGTTCTTCAAGTTAAAGCCGCTAATTGTACCATAAAAGGAATGATACTTAATGGAGGGCCTTTTAATATAGACTATGAAGAGGTGTTTTCATCTACAGCTGGTTATTGTACGGTTCAAGGAAATATTATCGGTTACGATGCTACAGCTACTGTTTCAGCTGGAGGATCCATTCGGATAAATGATTGCGATTACAATCAAATTGGTGGGGTAAACCCAGAAGATAGAAACCTTATTGCTGGATTGCGTATTGAAAATTCAAGCAATAATGTTATTCAGGGTAATTATTTTGGAACTGATATGACTGGAAGTGCGGGGCTAATAGGCGGTGGGAGTAATTTGTTGGACCTAGAAGGTACTTCAGAATTGAACCAAATAGGGGGTGTAGATGATAATACCGGGAATGTTTTTGCGGGAAGTAATTTAAATGCAGCAGTTGCATTTTATGGAGAGCAGGTGAGAAATAATTATTTTTATGGAAATAAAATTGGCGTAAATGTTTCAGCTAGCCAAGCAATTGGAGCTTTTAATTATGGTGTCCGCCTCTCTAATTACGCCAATAATAATCATATTGGAGCTATGGGTGGAGGTAATGTGATTGCTTCAGCAGCAGCAGGAGTTGCCTCCGTTCTGATAGAAACGTATGCTCATGACAATAATTTCATTGCGAATTCAGTCGGTTCGGATTTAAGTGGTACCCTTAATTTTAATTCTCAAGGGCCAGCTATTCAAATTACAAATGATGCTTATAGTAATCGTATAGGAGGGTTTGAGGAAAGTGAAGGCAATATCATAGCCTATAATCAAGGTAAAGGAGTGCAAATTACCAACACTGCTGGGATTGGAAATGAGATTTATCAAAATTCAATTCACTCTAATCTTTATTTGGGTATCGATATAGGAGATGGTGGGCCAAACACAAACGATTTAATAGATAATGATACAGGACCGAATAATTTACAAAATTATCCAATTATCAGTAGTGCTCTTTTCGAAAATGATACGGTGACTTTACATGGTACATTTAATAGTGTGGCCTCTAGTACTTTTCGTTTGGAGTATTATTTAAATGATGAATGCGACCCTAGTGGC
>Ga0208879_1000588_pt1 | contig 37177 bp, 38 predicted proteins | sample Knorr_S15_td_Bot_FD_185605 | JGI IMG/M metagenome (GOLD analysis project Ga0208879, IMG submission 185605) | Marine microbial communities from Southern Atlantic Ocean transect - Knorr_S15_td_Bottom_ad_5009_LV_A (SPAdes) (version 2) | ecosystem: Environmental > Aquatic > Marine > Oceanic | place... | reverse complement strand
CTGACCCGAATGGCACTACGTCGGCGAGGGGTGCTGGGTGGCACGGAATTCCGCAGGGATGAATGAAATGCATCTTGATCGCGACATCCCTGAGAAACATCATTTCATAGGACCGACCCTTTGACTTCGCAGGTGCCCGTCGTGGCACGCCCCGATCCCTCAGATTCTAGCCGAGACACCCGGTTCCCTGATCACGGGCTACCCCGCCTACGACCGCGATCTCCTAACCCGTGAGTTATTGCCAACGGAGTCTCGCGTGACGCTTATTGGGGATGCGGCCCACCCCATGAGTCCCTTCAAAGGACAAGGGGCCAATCAAGCCTTACTCGATGCGCTCTCATTGGCCCGGACCCTATATAAGAAAGGCACCCCGGTTGAAGGCTCCGCAACAACAACGCTACGCGAGTTCGAAGCCGAGATGCTGCCCCGAAGTGCGGCCAAAGTGAAAGCTTCGGCGGAAGCCGCACGCTTCCTGCACACCGACGTCGCCATTTATGAGGGCGATATGTCACGAGGTGATGCGGCGAGAATAACTGGACAGAGCTCGGTATGACACCAGGACATCGGGTACACTAAGTCATGGCAGTTTCTATTCTACATGCAACTGACGCTATCAGGCACTGCGACCATTCCTCGTGCCGTTAGACCTTGAATACACGTGTTGCTCGCGTACTCTCGGACGGAAATACGGATTACAACGCTTTGCATCAATAACTCAGGACATAACGACCCTATGGAAATCAAAGTAAATTTTTTAGAGAACCTCAGGCTGGAAGCTAAGTTTGATGATTTTACGGTCACCACGGATCAGCCGATCCGGTACAAGGGCGATGGGTCTGCACCAAACCCGTTTGACTACTTCCTGGCTTCGTCCGCGCTCTGTGCCGCCTATTTTGTGAGGGTCTATTGTTTGGCTCGTGATATCCCGACCGACGATATTCGGATCTCCCAGAACAACATCATTGACCCTGAAAACCGATATCAACAAACCTTTCATATCCAGGTCGAACTACCCGAAGAGCTGCCTGAAAAGCATCGCGAGGGCATCTTAAGGTCCATCGATCGATGCGCCGTAAAAAAGGTCATTCAACAGACGCCCGAATTCAAAGTTGAAGTGGTCGATAGCTTGGAAAAGGACGCGGCGCTCGTCTACGACAGCGATACGGGCCCGGATGCCAAGACTCTGGTGATCGGGAAAGATTTTCCGCTCGAAGAAACGATCGCCAACATGACCGAGTTCCTAGCCTCCATTGGGATTAAGATCGAAATCTCTTCATGGCGAAATATTGTCCCGAACGTGTGGTCTGTCCATATACGAGATGCGGCGTCGCAGATGTGTTTTACCAATGGGAAAGGGAGCTCGCGGGACAGTGCGATCTGCTCGGCCCTTGGGGAATACGTCGAACGGCTGAGCTCTAACTATTTTTATAATGATCACTACTTCGGCGCGGCGATCGGCGCGCGAGAATTCGTCCATTATCCCAATGAAAAATGGTTCAAGCCCGGCCCCGGTGACGCGCTGCCCGAAGGCCTCATGGATGACCTGTGCCTAAAGATTTATGATCCGGATGGTGAGTTGAAAGCCTCTGACCTGTTGGACACCAATTCCGGTTTGGTCGAGCGCGGCATTTGTGCGCTCCCATTCGAACGTCAATCGGACAAAGAAACCGTGTTCATGCCTACAAACCTCATTGGCAATCTTTTTGTCAGCAATGGGATGAGTGCAGGAAATACCATCTCAGAAGCCAAGGTTCAGGGTCTCTCCGAAATTATTGAACGCGCGGTGAAGAAGCAGATTATCGAACAAGAGCTGAGCCTGCCTGACGTCCCTACACCCATTTTGGATCAGTATCCCGCGATCACGGCCGGGATCAATGAACTAGAGGCGAGGGGCTTTCCGGTGTTGATCAAGGATGCCTCTTTGGGCGGGCAGTTCCCCGTCCTATGCGTCACCTTAATGAATCCTAAAACCGGAGGCGTCTTTGCTTCTTTTGGCGCGCATCCGAAATTTGAAGTGGCCTTGGAACGGAGTCTTACCGAGCTGTTACAGGGGAGAAGTTTTGAGGGATTGAATGACGTGCCTCCACCCACCTTCAATAGCCTTGCTGTAACGGAGCCGAACAATGCCATCGAGCATTTCATCGATTCAACGGGGATCATATCGTGGAGGTTCTTTAGCAACAAAAACGACTACGATTTCTGCGAATGGAATTTTAAGGGAAGTACCGAGGAAGAAAGTACCTACCTCATGGATCTTTTGAAGGGCCTAGGCAAAGAGGTCTATGTTTCCGTCTACGAGGACCTGGGCGTATCGGCCTGCCGGATACTCGTTCCGGGGTATTCTGAAATTTATCCCATCGAAGATCTGATTTGGGACAACACCAACAAGGCGCTTCAATATCGATCGGATATTTTGAATATTCATTCCCTGGGTGATCAGGAGCTGACCGATCTAGTCGAACGATTGGAAGAGAGTCAACTCGACCACTACACCCTCATTTCAACACTCATCGGCATTGAGTTCGATGAAAATACCGTTTGGGGAAAATTGGATATCGGGGAATTAAAAATCCTGATTTATTTGGTGCTTCAGAAATATGAAGAGGCGAAGGAACTCGTATTCGACTTTATCAATTTCAACGATAACACGGTCGCGAGAAGACTGTTTTATCAAGCGCTCGACGCGGCCCTTCAAATCACCCTGGATGAAGGCGAAGAGATGGATAACTATCGGTCAAACATGACGAGAATGTATGGGGCAGAGACCATGAAGAATGTCGTTGGATCGATTTCCGGCGAGGTTCGGTTTTACGGTTTAACCGAAACCAGCATGAAGCTTGAAGGACTCGATAAACACCTCCGATTGATAGAGAGTTATCAAAAACTCCAAAAGGCTCGGGCGGATAGGACATAAAGTCGCCCTGTGCGTCACCTTTGGCCAAGAACGCTATGAGAGACGGTGCTGTTAATCGGCTAGGTCGGTAGGCCAATCATCTGGGGTGATAAAGTAGCGTTCTATTTCGCGAACCATGGCCCCCGATTGGGTCATCGAACACACCATGAGAGGCCGTTGATCCGTCTCAAAGGTTTCGCCTAGAAGCGTGATCAATTGATCGGCGATCAGTAGGGTGTGGTCACCATTTTCATTAGCATTCAAAATCGTTGCCGGGCTGAGCCAGTTTCTTTTTTCCAAGACCACCCAGTGTTCATGCTCGTGCGCGGTTTCGCTGAATGCTGAAAGGTGATTCCAACGTCCTTTTTGATGATGGTTGGAAAGGGTGTGGCTGTTTTCTGCTGAAGGCAGCAAGGGCTCGTAATAAAAGAGCCAGCCCTTGATCGCGATTTTTTTCTGAACGGCATGAACGCCCAATTCTGCGAGAGTTTGTTTTCCTTCAGGGGTGTCGGAGAGTGGACTTTGATGGCTAACGAGTCGCGCGATCTTTTTATCCAATCGATCCTTACAGTTGGGCCCCAAAAAATCGCTCGGTTTGGTAGAGCAGTGAACCGTCTGGGTGTTTAAATAAAATTTGACCGCCAGTTCCAGGTGGGTACATGCGCCGGATGATTTATCGCGGTAAACGATATCCAATTCGCCGAGCGTGCGTTTGTCGCTGCGGATGGGGATATTGTGAGCAATCAATTCGAGTTGGGCATCATGCAGGAGAAAGAATTTCCACAACGCTTCGAAATAGAGTCCGAGCCGTCTGCTTTTTAGATCGGACAGATGAGTGAGTAACGGGTCGGGATTTTGATCGAGCTCCAGCAGTCCTTGTTTGCGTTCGGCGGTTAAGTCGAGTTCCAGGGACTGGATGCCTCGATGGGAAAAGGTATCGATCAAATTCGGGCCAAAACAGCTCCAGGCCAAATCACGTACCACTTGATTTTTAAAGTTGGGAATATTTTGCATAAACCACCGTTCAGTTTGTTGACCTACGTTCCACAGAAGGTCTGATGAACGATCTCGTTCGGCTTCGGTGCCTGCTCGTAGGCTGAAAACTCAGACCGATCCTCATAGGGCTTAGCCAGCGCATCAACGAGTTGATGGAAGGGCGCATAGTCATTCCCATAAGCCGCCTGGATGGCTTGTTCAACGCGGTGATTGCGGGGAATCAGAATGGGATTTGCTTTTCGCATCGCAGCCGTGTCCGGCGCTGATTGGGTTGCCGCCTCCCAGGCCGAATACCAGTTGTCGAATAAAGCGGGGTCTTTGAAAAGCTCGCTCAGTTCGTTGCGATTTCCATGGGTTAGGTGGCGGAAAAACAAGGTGAAATCGACGTCCTGCTTGGCGAGCAGTGAAAGCCCGCTCCTGACGATATCTAGCGGGGCATCATCGGCCAGTCCGAATTTTGCGCGGAACCGATTATCATATTCGGCGCGGAATAAACCCGTGAAGGTGCCGAGTGATTTTTTGGCTTTTTCAAGGGCCACATCGCTGTCTTCGGAGATCAGGGAGAGCAATGTCTCAGCGAATCTGTTTAGGTTCCAGCGCGCCATCTCCGGTTGGCTGCCCCAGGCATAACGTCCATCGCGATCGATCGAGCTGAATACACGGTTTGGATGGAAGGCATCCATGAAGGCGCACGGGCCGTAGTCGATGGTTTCTCCTGAGACAGCCGTATTGTCTGTGTTCATCACGCCGTGGATGAACCCGAGCGCCATCCACTGCGGAATGAGTTTCGCCTGCGCTTCGATCACTCGCTCTAACAAGGTGATATAAGGCTCCTCGGCATCGGCAGCATCCGGGTAGTGGCGTGCGATGGTGTAGTCCGCCAGTTCGCGCAGGGCATCGGCATCGTTGCGAGCGAAGAAGTATTGGAACGTGCCTACTCGGATGTGACTGGATGCCACCCGCGTAAACACGCCGCCCGCCAAATATCCCTCCTGCCGCAGCACATTTTCTCCCGTCGTCACCGCCGCCAGTGCGCGTGTGGTAGGCACGCCGAGAGCATGCATCGCCTCACTGACGATGTATTCGCGCAGCACCGGACCCAGTGCTGATTTGCCATCGCCGCCCCGTGAGAACGGCGTGCGCCCGGAGCCTTTAAGTTGAATGTCGCGCCTCGTTCCATGTTGATCAACGACCTCGCCAAGCAAGAGCGCCCGGCCATCGCCAAGCTGCGGGGAAAAGCCACCGAACTGATGCCCGGCATAGGCCTGTGCCAGCGGCTCGGAACTATCAGCTGTGCTGTTTCCCGAAAAAACGTTGAGTGCCTCCGTAGTTTCTAACCAGGCGGGATCGATACCCAGCTCTGCAGCCAGCGCCGTATTTGCACGGAGTAATTCCGGCGCCGGCACGGTGGCGGCATTTTGTTTGGAGTAAAATCGCTCCGGTAAGCGCGCGTAGGTGTTATCAAAGGGAATGGGATGAGGCATAGTTTTCCTTGGAAAGGTCTTATGAGAGGAGCTGGTTGATGAAGGTCGCGATGTCATCAATTTCTTCCGGGCATACGGAGTGCTCCATCTCGTATTTTTTAAATATGGAGGAGAAGCCCTGTTGCTTGAGATGCTCAAGGGCCTGGTCGGCGAGAACGGGAGGTACAACTTGATCCCGCGTGCCGTGAGCAACCAGGATGGGCATGCTTTTATTTGCCGCCGGATATTCACTGCCATCTTCGCACGGCACGGGAATGTATCCGGAAAGGGCAATGATTCCGGCGAGGGGCGTGGGATGGCGCAGGCCGGTATGGTAGGCTACGGCTCCTCCTTGAGAAAATCCCGCGAGGAGAATTTTATCCATGCCCTTTTCCCGTTCCGCAGCGATAAAGGCTTCGATTTGTTTTCTACTTTCCTCCATGTCGTCCATGGAGACATCACGAGTGGTTCCGATACTTTTGATGTCATACCATGCCGGCATCGACATTCCGTCGTTCAGGGTAACGGGTCGTACCGGGGCATGGGGAAAGATAAACTTTACGGCCGCGTTGAGTTGGCGTTCCAGCTGGGGAACAATCGACGCAAAATCATGCCCATCGGCACCCAGCCCATGCATCCAGATAATCGTTAGCTCAGGGTTCTCGGTGTTGCCGGCGAGGACATGCGGTAAAATGGACTGTGTGTTGTAGGTCATGGAAATCCTGTTGAAATTTTTTACATAAACGAGCGCAATGTTTACATAATTAGGAAGCCGGGAAAAGAGTCCTTTCACGGGCTAAGGGATGGGGGCGCGGGGAAGGGGTAGGAGATATCCCGCTCATCGATTCGCCCGACTCCATTTGCGGCACTGGAGGGGCGATGGCCTCCACGTGAGGGGCGTTGCCCCAACGAGGGCTCACGTCCAGCGCCCTCCGTTCGAACGGGCGGTCATCGAGGCCGATGACCCATTCCCTCTGGCTAGAGTTCCATACCTTGGAAAAACCAGACGACGAAAGTTCCAACCATCGGAACTTTTTATAAGCTGAAGAAAAATGCTGATTATAAAAGGTACAGGCTGGAACCTTTTTGAATGGATTATTAAAATATCGGACTGAAGTAACCCCAGTTTGACGGATACTCGGGTTACAGTTTTTTTGCGGGGACATTAAAAAAGGGCTTATCCGTTAAGATAAGCCCTTGAAAAGTGGAGCGGGCGAACAGATTCGAACTGTCGTAACCAGCTTGGAAGGCTGGGGTTCTACCATTGAACTACGCCCGCTTTTTCGTATAAACGAGCGCATAAGTTAGCGGTCATTTTCGGTTGCGTCAAGGGTGGACGGGCAACTTTTTCCGGGGATGGGCTGAAACGATATAAGTGGTGGTTCCGTTGGCTATTTGTTGTGCCTGAGGTTCCAGAACCAAAAACGAAGCCGCTTGAGGGGCGACGGTTTGTTGTCGGCTTTCTGGATCTGTGCGCGGGGTTTTCCGGGTTGCGGTTTCTTGGCCGGTTCGCGCATGTAGTCTCTGTCGGATATTCCCATGAGATTTGCTTGCCCTGTATTTCCAATTCGCAAACAGTGTGCACCCCATGAGTAAGAAAAAGAAGACAACATTGCGTGTTCAATCGGACAACTGGATTGATCCGCTCGACTTTAAAGCCGAATTTCCGCATCCGGAACGTCCGTTCGAAGTGGATATTGGCTCCGGCAAGGGCCGGTTCCTGGCGGCGCGTTCGGGCGAGTTTGCCGAAACCAATTTTCTGGGGATCGAGCGGCAGTTGCTGCGGGTGAATACCAGTGGCCGCCGCTGCGAACGGGCCGGGCGCGAAAACGTGCGGTTGTTCCGCATGGAGGGCTACTATGCCATCAGCTACCTGATGCCGTCGGATTATGTGGCCAACTATTATTTTTTCTTTCCCGACCCTTGGCCGAAGGACCGACACCAGGGCAACCGGCTTTTCAATGAACCCTTCATGAATGCGTTGCATCGCACCTTACAGGCCGAGGGGTGTCTGTATGTTGCGACGGACCATTTGCCGTATTTCGATGAGATCCACGAGCTACTCCGCAACGATGTCCGCTTTGAGGAGATCGAGGCCTTTACGCCTAACGATGAAGAGCGTACGGATTTCGAGCTGATCTTTTCCCACAAGCAGATCGGGCGCTGCTCTTTTCGGAAGAGGAAAGAGAGAAGAGATGGAGTGGTGGAGTAGGGGAGTTGGAGTGTCGGAGTAGGGGAGCGTTAAAAAGAGGTGCTGTTATGAGAAAAAACAAGAACCGCGGCTCCCAGCAACTTCGTGTTTGGAGCGATGCTATCGATTTCTATGCTATGAATAGCCGCATTTTTGGGGATCTGCCGTACTCCCTGAGACGAGTGATCTCGCAACAACTGGCTTCTACGGATTCTGTTCATAGGAATATTGCAGAAGGGTACTGTAGACGATCGATCAAGGAATACATCCAGTTCCTGTATATTGCCTTGGCTTCCCTTGGGGAATCGGTATCGGGACTTAATGCGTGCAACAAGGCTGGCCAGATTGCCGCCGACGAATTTGAACGGCTCGATGCGGCGGCCTTCAAACTCGAAAACGGATTGCTAAAGCTTGTAGGGCCCCTGGAAGTAAAGCACGACGATGGCGACTGGGTGGATCAATTGATGGTGAAGGAAAGTAATCTTATATATGAGTGTGAATAGTATCCTCCCCAGGGTTTTGTTGGGTTTCAAATCGGCCTGTACTCCAGTTCTCCAACACTCCATGACAACCGGCGGTTGTCATGGCTAGGAAAAAATCAGCGGTAACGATGCACAGCCACGGGGTGTACGACGGGTGGGATCGCGACAGCAAGGAGCTGCCTACGTTGGTGAAGATCACGACCGAGATCGAAGCCGCGCTGGATGTTGAGTTTGGCTATATCCTGCGGATCCGCAACGCGCGCAACAGCAAGATTACCTTCTGCATCGAGCACCCGCCGTTCCAGGATTCCTCCGGCCAACCGGCCGCGCCGTTCCAAGGCGAGCTCTATGTGAAGACCAACGACTTCCGTTTTTTCCTGGGCGATACGGTCTGGGCACCGGTGGAGGACAAGCGCGGCGAGTGGCGGCTCATCACGTGGCTCGATGGCGAAAAGGTTGCGGATAAAGCCCTACTTCTGGTCTAAGCGTAGCGGTACCTTTCGAAGGGAATGACTTGCCGTTTAAGCATTAGTGAATATACTAACTCCAACGGAGGGCGCGATGGCAACTGTAGCAAACCTGTTGGATTCAAAAGGGCACAATGTGTTAACGGTCACGCCGGATACGGTGGTGCAGGCGGCGCTGGAAAAAATGATTGGGTGGACCGCTGGAACCGCGGTGGTCATGGAGGACGGTCAGGTGGTGGGCGTCTTATCCGAGCATGATGTGATTCGCAAGGTGGTGTTGACGGGGGAAAGTGCCGCCGTCATCTTGGCCAGGGAGGTCATGTCGACCCGCTTGACCACCGTAACTCCGGAAACCTTGCTCGATGAATGCATGCAGCTGATGACCGCGAAACGCATCCGCCATCTGCCCGTGCTGCGCGAGGGCCATCTGTACGGAATTATTTCGATCGGCGACGTGGTTAAATACCTGCTCACCGAGAAAAACTTCAAGATCAAGAATCTCGAGACCTACATCAACGGGTCCCAGTCGGCCGCATAAAAAAAACGCCCCGTTTCGCGGGGCGCTTTCCGGTCGTTCCGCGTGGGACGGCGGACTATCCCAATAGGGCTTGGGCCTTTTCGTATACATTCTCCGCAGTGAAGCCGAATTTCTCCTGCAGCACCTTGAAGGGAGCCGAAGCGCCGAAGTCGTCCTTGGTGACGGTGGTTCCGTTGCGGCCGACATAGCGTTCCCAGCCAAAGCGGGTTCCGGCTTCGACGGCCATGCGGCGGGTGCAGGCTTCCGGCAGCACGGCTTCCCGATAGCTTGCGTCCTGCTGTTCGAACAGTTCCCATGAAGGGAAGCTCACCACGCGAACGTTCTGGCCTTCTGCGCCCAGTTTCTGGGCCGCGGCCAAGGTGATTTCCACTTCCGACCCCGTCGCGAGCATCAGTAGATCCGGCACGCCTTCGCCGCTCTGCCAGAGGGTATAGGCACCCTTCTTGAGGTTGCAGGCGGCCGGGAAGATGTCGCGGTCGATGGTGGGCAGGTCCTGGCGGGTGAGCAGCAGGGCGGTGGGGCCGGATTTATTGTCGAGGGCGGCCACCCATGCAAACGCCGCTTCGTTGGCGTCCGCCGGTCGGATCACGGTCATGTTATGGATCATGCGCAGGCTGGCACAGGTTTCGATGGGTTGGTGGGTCGGCCCATCTTCGCCGACGCAGAAGCTGTCGTGCGTGAAGACATAGATGACCGGCAAGCCCATGAGTGCGGCCAGTCGTGCCGCCGGCCGAATGTAGTCGGCAAAAACGAGGAACGTTCCGCCGTAGATGCGGAAGCCGCCGTGGAGTTGGATTCCGTTCATGATGCCCGCCATGCCGAGCTCGCGTACGCCGAAGTGGAAGTTGCGGCCTTCAAAGGCGTTCTTTCCAATGTCGCCCGCCCCCTTGATGTAGGTGTTGTTGCTCGGGGCCAGGTCGGCGGACCCGCCGACGAGGAAGGGCAGTTCTTTGGCCAGGGCTTGGATCACCTTGCCGGACGAGGCGCGGGTGGCCATGGACGAACCGGCTTCAAACTTCGGCAGGATGTCGCCCAAGCGGGGAATGTCGCCCTTGATGGCGGTCGCCCATTGTTCGGCCAGTTCGGCATTGGCGTTCCGCCATGCGTCGAAGGTGGCGTTCCATTCGGCTTCGGCCTGCTGGAGTTCGGCCTGGCGCGCCGTGAAGAGGTCGCGCACTTCCGCGGGAACGAAAAACGGCTCTGCGGGCAGTCCCAGGTTTTTCTTGGTCAGCGTGATTTCATCTTCGCCGAGCGGGGAGCCGTGGACGCCACCGGTCCCTTCCTTGTTGGGGGATCCAAAGCCGATCTTGGTGTTGCAGATAATCACGGACGGTTTTTCGGTCTCGGCTTGGGCGGACTCGATGGCGGCTTGGATGGCAGTGTGGTCATGTCCGTCGATTTCCTGGACCTGCCAGTCATAGGCCTCCATGCGCTTTTGCACATCGTCGGTATAGGTGACGGAGGTGTCGCCTTCGATGGAGATAAAGTTTTGGTCGTAGAAGACGATGAGTTTGCCCAGCCCGTGGTTGCCGGCCATGGAAAAGACTTCGTGCGAGACGCCTTCTTCAAATTCGCCTTCGGAGGCGATGACGTAGGTGAAGTGGTTGACCAGCTGGTGCGCCTCGGTGTTATAGCGCGTGGCCAGCATGCATTCGGCGATGGCCATGCCGACCGCGTTTGCGCACCCCTGACCGAGCGGGCCGGTGGTGGTTTCGACCCCGACCGTGTGGCCAAATTCCGGGTGGCCGGCGGTTTTGCTGCCCCATTGCCGGAAGTTTTTCACTTCTTCGATCGGCAGGTCGTAGCCGGCGAGGTGGAGCAGGCTGTAGATCAGCATCGAGCCGTGGCCGGCCGACAGGATAAAGCGGTCGCGGTCGACCCATTGCGGGTTCTGCGGATTATGCTTGAGGTATTGCGTCCACAGCACGGCCCCGACATCGGCCATGCCCATGGGCATGCCGGGATGGCCCGAGTTTGCTGCTTGCACCGCATCCATGGATAGCCCGCGGATCGTATTTGCCACCAGATTCAAATTCATTCCAATCAACTCCTTCTCCTTGAAAAAACGACCGCCAAAAGTAGGAGGGGGCCCCCCGATTAACAAGGTAAATTTCGCCTAAGCTGTTCAATTTAAGCGCGGGAGGATTGGTGTTTGCCGTTTTCCGGTCTATAAACGGGATACTTTACAGGGGAGACAGTCCGTGGTTGATCTACATATGCATTCAGTTTATTCCGACGGGACCTGTACGCCGGCCGAATTGGTGGCGCTGGCCGAGGCGGGTGGCGTGGCGGCCATTGCGCTGACGGATCATGATACGGTGGCCGGGATTCCCGACCTGTTGGCGGCCGCCGAAAACTCGCCGGTTGAAATCGTTCCGGGGATCGAGATCAGCGCCACTTGCGCCCGGGGAACGATGCATATTCTCGGTTATTTAATCGACCCCACCAGCGCGGTGCTGCTCGAAAAAATCAAGAAGATGCAGCGGGGCCGCGACCAACGCAACCAAGAGATTCTGAAGAAACTCAACAAGTTGGGGTATGTCCTGCAATGGAGTGAAATCGAACAGCAGGCCGGGAAGGATGTGGTGGGGCGGCCGCATATTGCTGCGGCGCTGTTGCAACGCGGATATGTGAAAACCCGCAAAGCCGCGTTTGATCTTTTGTTGGCGAAGGGGCGTCCGGCCTATGCGGACCGCTACCATTTTTCGCCGCAGGAGAGCATCGAAATGATCCATGCGGCCGGCGGCGCGGCCGTGCTGGCCCATCCGGCCACGCTCGCCTTGAAGGACAAGGCGCTCAAGCAGATGCTCGAGGAACTCAAGGGGTATGGCTTGGATGGCGTCGAAACCTACTATTCCTCCCACCGACCCGACCAGATCGCCAAGTTTGCCCAATGGGGGGAAGAACTCGGTCTCATCTGTACGGGCGGTTCCGACTTCCATGGTGCAAACACCCCAGACATTAAAGTGGGCACGGGCTTCGGCCAGCTGAATGTGCCCGACGAGGTTCTCGCCCAATTAAAGTCCGCAGTGGCCGCCGCCTAAAGCATCGAGCCGCTGGCCGTCCTGAAAGGATGGCAATCCAACCGCTCCCAACTCTTGACCCTGCATGAGCAGTCTTGTAACATGATATGGGTTAGCAAGATGCATGGAACTACAGGGAGTAAAAATGAATACACTGGCGATCGTTATTGCATGTGGCAAGGAGGAGGAGATAGCCCGTGGCACGGAAACGGCCTTTCTAACGGTGGGCAACCTGCCGGTGCTCGCGCATTCGCTCCGGACGTTGCAGCGCGCGCAATCCGTCGATGGATTCATCGTGGCCTGTGCAAAGGATCGCATTGATTCCACCATGCAGGTGGCGAAACGGTTCGGCTGTACCAAGCTGCGAGGAATCGTGACCGGGGGCAGTACCCGCATAAGCACGCTGCGGGCGGCCTTGGCCAAACTGCCGGAGGAAGTGCCTATCGTGATCGTTCACGAAGCGTCGCGTCCCTTTCTAACGGAAGGGGTGCTGCAGGAAACCATCAAGGCCGCCAAGCGGTATGGCTGTGCCATCGCCGCTCACCGGGTGCCGGATGCCGCCAAGGTGGCGCCCAGCGGCTTGAAAGCAATGGAAACGCTCGACCGCAATACGGTCTGGGTGGCGCAAAGTCCCCAGGTTTTTCGCATTGAGGTGCTGGAAAAGATGCTGAACCCGAAAAACCAGAAGGTTAAACTTATCGACGACGCATCCGAGTTTATCGGCAAGCCGTCCGAAGTGCATCTGGTCGAGGCGGGCAGCAAGAACATGAAGATTCGGACGGCGGACGATCTGGCTATTGCAACCGCGTTGTTCAGCGCCAATTTGGTCTAGGCTATCGGCCGTTATCGAGCCGCAAGGCGTTGCGGAACGGGAGGCCGGCGGCGCGGATTTTTTGCTGGGCCTCTTTTTTCTCGTATTCCACCCGGTGCATGGTCACCGTCTGTTTTTCCAGATCGTAAATCACGTAGGCCGCAAGGGGATTGCGGTCGCGCGGTTGGCCTACGCTGCCCACGTTGATCAGGTATTGGCAGCCGGGGTGGATGTCCAAGGTTTCGTAGAACCCTTTGTCGATGCTCTGGTCTTTGACGAAGGCCAGCGGCACATGCGTGTGGCCGAAAAAGCAGACGGAATTGAACTGATTGCGGAAGTTGGCCTCCGCCGCTTTCGTGGTGAAGATATAGTTCCAGCGCGGGGGGTTGTTCAGCGAGCTATGCACGATGGTGAAATTTTCAATATCGACAATCATCGGTAGCTGGCGCAGGTAGCGCCGTTCCAGCAGCGAGAGCTGCTTGCGCGTCCAGCGAATGCTCTTTTGCGCCATGGGGGTGAACAGTTCCATCGACTCGTTGCTGGCCGCGTAGTAGTCGTGGTTGCCTTGAACCACCGTGCACTTCAGGGCGCGGAGCCGTTGCAGACAGGCCTTGGGGTCGGCGTTGTATCCCACCACATCGCCCGTGCAGGCATAGTGGGTCGCCCCCCGTTCGCCGGCATCCTTCAGGACGGCGTCGAGCGCCTCCAGATTGGCATGAATGTCACCTAAAATTGCATACTTCATCAATACGATATTCCAAATCGATCAAACGTACCGGTTGCCGCATCCCAACGAACCCGTTCGCCGGTAATGTAGCGTCCTAGTTGGGAGTCCCGGATGGCATGCAGAAATGCCACGAGGGGCTGTTCCGTCCCCTCCGCGACCACTTCAACATCCCCATCCATCAGATTGCGCACCGCACCCGTTACCGGGAATCGCTCCGCAATATGACAAACCGTAAAGCGGAACCCAACGCCCTGAACCCGGCCGGCGAACACCACATGCATTCGCTTCGTCCTGTTGTCAGATCCCATGCAACCCTTATAGCGGATAACCCGGGGGGCGGAAAGTTCCAAAAAATGGAAAAAGGGCCTCTTCACGGAAGCGCGTTTTTTAGCGTGGTGGGTGCGGTTGGGTGTCGCAGCTCAAATTGGCGGAAAATGAGAGCCGAACGAACGGGATTGCCCATTTTGACGGCAACGCGAAGTCGGGCTTCATCCCCTCCGGCTGGCACCGCTGCGGTTTCACTAGCTACGAGGGCTACCACCGCGGACATGATTGTATGCCCGGCGGTAACAATGCTGCAAGCGATGATCCCGATGCCGATACCCTCGACAACCAGGGTGAATATGTTTTCGGTGGCAACCCGACCGATGGAGCGGATGTTGGTACACAACCAGTCTTCGATGCCGCTACCGGAGATTACAGCTACGTGTTGCGTAGCGATGATTCCCTCACCGCCTCGGTGCTGACCCGATCGGATTTGGTGACGGGAAGTTGGACAACCAATGCACCCATGGGTATTACGTTGAATGACGGCGGGCTCGGAAGCTATACCAATAATATTGGTACCGCGGAAGATCAGCAATTCTTCAAGCTCTTGGTTGAATAGGGCGTCTTGGCCCAACCAGCATCAGCCCCCGCATATCGCAGGGACAGATGCGATGGATAAACCCGCTTGATTTATCCGGCGGTTTTTTTTCATATATAGGCTCTTAAATGAAAAGTGTTTCCCATGTGATGCTGTTTGGGTGCGTGTTGATATTTCCAACCATTGGAAACGCACAGCAGCCCTCCGGTGCGTTGAACGTGAAAACCGACGGCACTGCCGTTGGCGATGGCGCGACAGACGATGCTTCGGCGATTCAGGCCATACTTGACACTGCAGATACGCAGAATAAGAACCTCTATTTTCCGCCGGGAACCTACGTAATCGGAACCAACATCGTCACCTGACAAGGGGTCAGAGTACCAGAGTAAGCGCATCTGCTTCCGCGATCATGGATCGCGGCTACAAAAAAAGACGCTCAAACGAGCGTCTTTATCAAACTCTATCAGCGTAATACCTTAGGCAGGTGTTACGTTAGTAGCGCAAGGACCTTTTTGTCCTTCTCCAATTTCGTAAGTCACTTTCTGGCCTTCATCGAGAGCGGCATAACCGGAAACCTGGATTTCCGAATGATGTACGAAGAGGTCTGTGCCTCCGTCGTCGGGAGTGATAAAACCGAAACCTTTTTCGGTGCTAAACCATTTTACTGTACCTGTATTCATAATACTTCCTTTATTTGTTGTGCTGTGTATCTAACCTGTTCAGGAAGAACATGCGAAGGAATAATGCAACGAAAAACGTCAGCCCTCGACCTATCGAGAAAGTTGCTCGGCGGATATCCCGAAACTCCAAGAGCATCTTTCGAGTAAACTCATCTATAGGCTTATTCCCATACCAATCCATGAGAAGCCTCGCAGCAGCCCTTCTATCGGCGATTATTTTCTCTTAAGGGTTCTGGACTGAATCAGCTCCTCAAGCATCTCAGAGAGCTTCGGAGGGGCTTTAACGTCTACTTCCTGTTGAATCAATTGAGGAGCCTGAAAGATTGAATGCACTCTCTCTGTATTGGTGTCAGCTATGTAGTTACTTCTGAGCTTATTGAACTGCTCTTGATAGGAAGATGAGAGAAGAGAAGCTTTCTGGAAGGCTATATACGGGTCACTTGTCCGTAAGGTTTTATTGATTTCCGATTTCCCTCCAAAGTGCTCTCGGACTTCACTCGGAATTTCCATTCGGAAGAACAAGGAGTTGCCTCTACGTTGCACATGCCTAAGTTCCACTCTCATCGTCCTACCATACCTTTCTTCTGGGAAGATATGTAGCAAGTCACTCTGAGAGGGATTGGAGGTTCTCTTAAGTGGATGCTTAAGAGCTGCTTGAAGAAAAATGGTGGGCGATACAGAACTCGAATCTGTGACCTCCTCGATGTCAACGAGGCGCTCTAACCAACTGAGCTAATCGCCCGGAAAAAAGTGGTGGTGGGAGAAGGATTCGAACCTTCGAACTCAAAGAGGGCAGATTTACAGTCTGCTGCGTTTAACCACTTCGCTATCCCACCATTTCCGGTAAAGGAGCGAATAAATTAACCGAATTTACCGGTTTGTCTACTATCATTTTCGTAAAAAATGCTCTAAACCTGTTCCCATCATGAACCCGTCTTCAAAACCGATTCTCTGCTGTGGATTTACGCCTTGCGTGCAACGCATTATCGAATTTGACCAGATGGAAAAAAGTGCGGTGAATCGGGCCAAACGGGTGACGGTTGGAATCGGTGGCAAGGGCGCCAATACGGCGCGCATGGTGAATCAACTGGGCGGGCAGGCGAAACTGATCGAGTTTGCGGGGGGCGCCAACGGGCGGTTGCTGGAGGAAATGCTCGATGCGGAGGGCGTCGACTTCTGCCATGTGGACGTTTCTGGCGCAACGCGTATTTGCCAAACCCTGGTGGAGGCCGGCCATTCGGAAACGACGGAGCTGGTGGAGGAAATGCCCCCGCTTGCGCCGGATGAGTGGAACCAGATGGTTGCCCTTTTCAACACACTGGATGGGTCGGGGATGGTTGCCATTTCCGGCAAGCTTCCCGCCGGCGCGCCGGTCGATGCCTATGCGCTCGTTGCCAAACGGGTGGCGGAACAGGGCGGCCGGGTGGTGCTGGATGCGCCGGGGGAACCGTTGCGGCAGACGTTGCAATACCAGCCATTCATCGTGAAGATCAACGATGTTGAGTTGTTGCAGACCATGGGCGGTGACGATGTGCTGCTGGCCAGCCGCGAATTGATCGGGCAGGGGGCGCAGTCGGTATTGATCACGCGCGGGAGCCGCAGTGCGTTCTATGTGGATGCATCCCGGACGCTGGAGATTGTTCCGCCAAAGATCGCGGCGGTGAATCCGGTGGGCAGCGGCGATGCGGTGACGGCGGGCTTGGTGGTGGCTTTAAACAATGGGGTGGACCTCACCGAGGCCCTCATACATGGAATGGCCTGCGGCGCGGCCAATGCCTTGAACCTGGTTTCCGGCCTGCTGGTGCCGGCGGATGTCGAGCGGCTGAAGCCGGAAGTCGGCATCGCTGTTGGCTAGGGGTGCGAGCCGTAGTTTTCCAGCACCCCGCCCGGGGCAAACATGCGGTCGACCTTTTCGCTTACCTGGGGATCTTCAATCAGCGGTGGCGCATGATGCGGCTTGAGGCGCGCATCGATGATCAGCGGCCCTTCACATCCCCAGTGCTTGAAGCGCTGGGACGACCGCACGCCATAGATGTCGTGCGATGGATTCGAGCGCGTAAAGGTGGTCCATACAAAATTATTGAGGTCGAGCGCGCAGAAGTCGGGGTCGTCGCACAGGACAATCAAGGGGAAGTCATCGACCGAAATTTGATCGGCCATCTGCTCCGCCAAATCGTTCAGCTCGGCGGCGGCCGTTTCATAATTTGTAAAGGCCGGGCCGGACAGGGCCAGCACGCCAGGGAGAACGGTTTCAAGTTTTGAATAGGGTTCGTCCAGTTCAACGGATGGTTTCTCGGAACTCAATGTGCGGACCGGATCGCCGCTGCAGGCCACGACGAGTTTGGACCCGCAGTTGATCGCCGTGCCGGAATAGTCGAGGGTGTCGATGCTGGTTTCGGTCTGAAAGTGCAGATCGCGTTCCCAGCGGATCCGCGACAGCACATGGGCGAAGAAACCGCGGACATCGTGGATGTCGAGGTCGGGCTGATCGGCTTCGTTCGCGATGAAAACGTATTTTGCCAGTGAAAGTTGGCCTTTGCCGAGGATGGCGTTGGCAAGGGTCAGCAGTTCCGCCGGGCGGGCGGTTTTCTGGTAGGGCGTGTAGCGTTCCTCGCCGATGGCCAGCAGCAGCGGATGCACGCCGGCGGCATCGACCGCGTGAACGGCTTTCAGCCCCGGAATCTCGGTGGGAATCACCGCGCCGGTCATATCATGGATCACCTGGCCAAAGCTGGTGTCTTCCTGCGGCGGGCGCCCGACCACGGTAAAGGGCCAAATGGCATCCTTGCGGTGGAAGACGGCTTCGACCTCCATTTGGGGGAAGAGGTGCTTCAGGCTGTAGTAGCCCAGATGGTCGCCGAACGGCCCTTCCGGTTTTAAATCTTCCGGAATGGTTCCAACGATGCAGAAATCCGCCTCGGCGGCGACCGTCCAGTCCTTGTAGGTGGTGTACCGGAAGCGCCGCCCGCCGAGGAGTCCGGCGAAGGCGACCTCGGGCAGGCCCTCGGGCAGGGGCATGACGGCCGAAAAGGTGGCGGCGGGCGGGCCGCCGACGAAGATGGCCACCTTGAAGGGCTGGTTGCGGTCGCGATGCAGTTTTTGATGTACGCCGATGCCCCGGTGGATTTGGTAGTGCAGGCCGACTTCCCGGTCGGTTTCATAGTCGTTGCCGCTCAACTGAATACGGTACATGCCCAGATTGGACTTCAGCGGTTTTCCGCGGTGTGCGGGATGCTCGGAGTATACCTGCGGCAGGGTGATGAACGGGCCGCCGTCGTCGGGCCAGCTTTTAATGGGGGGCAGGGCGCTCAGCGTGGTGCGGCATTCAAAAACCGGCGCCTTGGCGGCGGACACCTTGCGGGGCAGCGCGCGCCAGGCGGTCGCGGCGGCCTGCAGCGCCTTCTGCGGATTTTTCAGCAGCGAGGCCGGATCCGCCTTGGCCGCGAGCAGCGCGCAAACCGGGTCGTAGGTGTCGCGGAAAATATAGCGGGTGCGTTCGGGCGTGCCATAGAGGTTGGAGACGCAGGGGAACGAGGTGCCCTTCACCTTTTCAAACAGCAGGGCCGGTCCGTTGGCTTGGTAGATGCGCCGCTGGATTTCGGCCATTTCCAAATTCGGATCGACCTCTTCGGATATACGGATTAATTGACCGCTCCGCTCCAGATCTTCCACGCATTCTCTTGTACTTCGATATCCCATGAGACTTTACCTATAAAGGTTTCAATCATCATCAAGCCCAATGACAAAGGGAAGTAGATAATGATGTTTTAAGCAGTTTTCTGCGTACGGTTAGAAGTAATATCGGATCCCGGCATAGCCGGCGTTCCAGGCTCCGGTTACAGGCCCTTTATTTCCGTCTTCATCCGTTGCGTCACCATACAGTCCAAAAACGCCGGATCGATGAAGGATTCCTGTGAAGATCCACACGTGCTCCAGGGTTTCATGGCTCCTCCGGCTGATTATTTCGGTAGCGTCACGAAGACTGAAGCCGACAGAATATTCCATGTAGTTGAGAAAATGTCGGCTGCCTTTTCTTTTGCGGGCTATTTCTTCGGCATAAGGGATCTTCCCCGTATAGGAGACCCCGTTTCCGATTTCAGCACGGGTGCGAATCCAGTGGTTCCAGAAAAAGGATTTCCACCCCAGCTTTATGGACAGGGTGTTATGAAGAAAATTATCCTGTTTGCCTCTTTCATTATGCCAGAGGATTTTTGTCGATGCCGTGATATCCATGGGCCACCTGAAAGGATCCCTGAATAAAACACGACCCAGGTTAAGGCCTATCCCGTTTTGGGAGGCAAATTGGAGATCGTCGCTGTAGAGCCCGTCGAGTTTGTTTAATGTACTGTGGAAATGGAAGAAGGTGACCTCCCAAAGCGGGGTGTCGTCTCTGGAGTCTTGTTGATCCATCCAAGGAGCCGCGGATTCCTGCATGTAGTTCGGCCGGTGGTCTTCGGCCGTGTAGCCTGTGGCAGTCCATGCAAGAACCAGGGATGCAGTCGATGCGGTTTTGTTTAAAGTGCATGCGAGCATTGAAAGACCCTTTCAATGGGTGCTTACACCTATATGACTCCAAGGGTCAAGCGCGCGGTTTCGTTACTCGGACGAGCTTTTGCGTTCCTTGGCTTTGCGGCGCAGCGCCTGGAAGAACCCCTGCATGACCGCCTTGCAGTCGTTTTCCATCAGGCCGGTTTCCACCTCGACGCTATGATTCAGGTCGGCGGTGTTGAGGATCTGGAACTTGGAGACGGCCCCGCCGCGGATGGGATCGGTCATGCCCCAGACCACTTTTTCGATGCGGGCCAGTACGAGCGCGCCGGCGCACATGGGGCAGGGCTCCTTGGTGACATACATCACCGCGCCGGTGAGCCGCCAGTTGCCGACCGCTTGCGTGGCCTGGGTGATCGCCAGGATTTCGGCGTGCGCCGTGGGATCGTTCAACATTTCGGTCTGGTTGTGCGCCTTGCCGATCACTTGCTCGTCCTTGACGATGATGGCGCCGCAGGGCACTTCGCCGGCCTCGGCGGCCCGCTCGGCCTGCCGGAGCGCCATGCGCATGTACATGATGTGGGGATCGAGGGTTTCCATGGGGATCTATTCGTTGGGGATGATGACGTTGAGCGCGCGGGGAATCACCTCGATATGCACAATGGTCTCGGCGCTCATCAGTTCGCCGTCGATCTGGATGGAAGACGGGTTTTTGCGCCGCACGGTCATCTTCTTGAAATGCCGGTTGGTGACAAGCTGGTGATGGTGGAAGGTTTTTTCGATGAAGCGGTGGACCTGGCTGAGCACCAGCGGGACGTCCTTTTTCTCGATGGCGACGAGTTCGAGGTCGCCGCTGTCGGCCTTGGCATCGGGGGCCACGAGCACGTCGCTGCCAAACTGCGAGAGGTTGGCGACGGTGAAGATCATCGGATGCTTGAATTCGATTTGCTCGCCGTCGATGTCGACATGAAAGGGCTGGGCCTTGTATTCGAACAACTGCTGCGCCCCGGCCAGGACATACGGCACGATTCCGCGGAAGGGATATTTCTCGAACGTTTCCACCAAGGCGCCGTCCCACGCCATGGAACAGGTGACGAAGAACAGGCGGTCGTTGGCCTTGCCCACGTCGATTCGCGTCACCTGGCCGTTGAACAGGGATTGGGCCGCTTCACTGGGGTGGAGCGGGATATGGAAATGGCGCGCGAAACCGTTGCCGCTCCCGGCCGGGATCACGCCCAGCCGCACATGGGTCCCCACCAGCTCGCTGCCGATGGTGTTGACCATCCCGTCGCCGCCGACCACGAGAATGGTGTCGGTTCCGCGCGCGATGGCGCGGCGCACCTTGCCGGCCCCGTCTTCGGCCGATTGGCTGAACTGGAAGGAGACGTCGTGTTCCGGCGTGTCCCACACCGCCTCGATGGCCGTGATGTAGCGGTAGGGGCCGCCGACACCGGATTTCGGGTTTATGAGTACGAGTACTTGCTTCATGTTGGTTCCGTGGTTTGCCCGTCTACGGAAGTTTGATAGCACAGCCACCGGGATTTGTGAATAGTGTTCACATGATTTCGGTTGCCAGCACCGGGGATTCGGCTAGTCTTTTTCCCATGAACACCCTCGGAAAAATCGGCGAACACGCAGCCATCCAACGCCTCACTGCCAATCTGGGCGCCCATGCGGATTTGCGGGTTGCCCCCGGCGACGACTGCGCGGTTACGGCTCTGCCCGGTGGCGGGCTGGACCAGGTGTTTACCACGGATCCCGTGATCGAAGGGGTCCATTTTCTCCCGTCGGAAAAGCCGGAGCGCATTGGCAACAAGGCGGCCGGCCGCGTACTGAGCGATCTGGCGGCCATGGGGGCCCAGCCGCAATGGTTGCTAGTCAACATCGTCGCTGCGCCCGATCAGGACATGCAGGTGCTGGAAGGAATCTACGATGGGCTGGTGGCGGCCGGGGCGCGTTTCGGCGCAACGGTCATCGGGGGCGACCTGGCCCGGGGGCCCTGTCTGGAATTGCATGTGTTTGGAACCGGGACGGTGCCGGCCGGAAAGGCCTTGCTGCGCTCGGGCGCCCGTTCCGGCGAGAGCATCCTGGTGACGGGGCCGCTGGGATGCAGTATCGCGGGCCGGCATCTTGATTTTGTCCCGCGCGTGGCGGAAGGGATCTTTCTGCGGGAATCCGGCTGGGTGGGGGCCATGATGGATATCAGCGATGGGCTCGCAACCGACCTCCGCCATATTTTGGCGCAAAGCCGGGTGGGTGCGGTGTTGGACGCCTCCCGAATTCCCACGGTGGGAACGCTGGAAAATGCCCTGTACGATGGCGAAGATTTTGAACTGCTGTTCACGATGGCGCCGGAGCAGGTCGAAACGCTTCAAACAGAGTGGACGGAACGCTTTGGAACGGATCTGTTCGAGATCGGGCGGGTGGTGGATACGGCGGGGGCCCTCGAGTTGCGGCAGGCCGACGGTTCGACCGAACTTTTGAAGGGCAAGGCATTCGAGCATTTCATCGATCGAGAGCCTCCACCGCCGCGGTAGGGTTGCCCGCTGATTTTGGGGTGCGGCCGGCCGGCTTTATTTCCGGGGGCGCAACCTTGAATTTCCAGCGGGTTCATGGATACTAGGCGCTTCACTTTTTGCGAATTAAAAAAATGATTGGGGTTTACCATGCCGCAAGATAGCAAGTCTTTTGAAACTACCCTCCACGACATCGTCTACAGTATTGATACCGGCACGGGCCTGAAAATCATCCGTGTGACGTTGTATATGCTCTTTGTTCTCGTGGTGGTTATGCTGTACACCGCCACCCAGTTTCGCGGGCTGACCAGCGAAGAGGCGATGGATTATGCCCAGATTGGCCGCAACCTTTCGCTCAATGGCGGATTCGTCACCAAAACCGTCCGCCCCCTGACCATGTGGAAAATGAGCCAGCGCAACCCGGCCGAAAATCCACAGATTTTCGGGCACCCGGATTTGCTGCACCCGCCAGCCTACCCCATGCTGTTGGCGGCGGGCTTCAAGGTGTTTGAGCTGGCGGGAATGGATTTGTTTGATATTCCGAAGGGCAGTCGCTCCACCACCATTCCGGCGGAACAGTGGGTGATCCTGCCGCTCAACCATCTGTTTACCATTCTCACCGGCGGCCTCATTTTTCTGCTGGGCCGGCGGCTGTTTTCCCGCGAAATCGGCTTTTTGGGCATGACGATCTACTATCTCAGCGATGTGGCCTGGAGCAGCAGTATTTCCGGCCTCAATATTCCGATGGCGGGGTTTTTCATCACGGCTTCATTCTTCACCATGATTATTGCCATGCTGAATCGGCACGAGGGGCAACCGGCCCTGAAGTGGGCGATGCCCTTTTTCTTTTCGGTGGTCTGCGCGGCCATTGCTTTCCTGACCCGCTACCTTGCCGTTGCGGCGGTGCCGGGGCTGGTCTTGTTCGCCTGGCTGATGGGCGGCCGGTTTCGGGGGGGGACGCGCTATGTGATCGTTTTTCTCGTCCTGTTCATGTTGCTGGTTTCGCCGTGGTTGTACCGTAACCAGAAAATCAGCGGGAATCCCCTGGGCATGGCGGCGCATACCTCGTTGGCGGAAACGAGTAAATACCCGGGCAACGCCCTGGAACGCAATCTGAACCCCGAATTTAGCTTTGGCGAGTTTAGCTCCGAGCTGAAGAAAAAGTGGGTGAAGAACTATTCGGATACGTATTCCTCGATTGTGCCCAGTCTGGGGGGCGGTGTGTTGATGGCCTTTTTCATGACCACGTTCTTCTTCCACTTTGTGCGGCCCCAAGTGAACTACTTGCGCTGGGGGGTCGGGGTGTCCATGTTGCTAACGGTCATTATCGCGGGCTTCTTTTCCGAATCCTCCATCAGCATGATCAAAGTGTTCTGGCCCTTCGTCATCCTATTTGGCCTGGCGTTCTTCTACCTGCTGATCGATCGGCTGGATCTGGGGGCGCGCTTGTACATTACCGGACTCAAATGCCTGATCGTTACGGTGGCGGCGATGCCCTTTTTTCTGACGCTCATGCCGCCCCATGCCTCGCATCCCTATCCGCCCTATTATGCGCCCCTCATTTCCCAGGTTACCAACATGCTGACTCCGCGGGAGGTGCTCTGCACCGATATGCCGAGCGCCACCGCATGGTATGGGGACCGCGTCTCGATTCTATTGCCGGCCGATGTCGACGATTTCTATGAAATCAACGACTACAAGCAATACATCAGCGGCCTGTACATTACCACCATCACGAAAAACAAACCCTTCGTGAAGGAACTGCTGGATGGCCCGGAAAAGAGTTGGTTGCCCATCATCAGCGGCCGCACGCCCCCCGACTTCCCGCTTAAGCAGGGCGTGTCGCTGAACCGGCAGGATCAAATTTTCCTGTCCGACCGCGACCGCTGGTCGGGTGCCGGCGCTGGCGAATCCGCGCAGCCATAGACCGGAGAAAAGCATATGCGCATTGTATTCATGGGGTCGGCCGAGCTGGCGATCCCTTCGCTTCGGGCCATTCTGGACCATGGCGAGGATGAGGTAGTGGGGATCGTGTCCCAGCCCGACCGGCCCGCCGGCCGCAAGCGGATTCCCACCGCGTGCCCGCTGAAGGCTTTTGCCGAACGCCGCAACCTCCCGATCATGACGCCCGAAAAAATCGGGGCGCCCGAATCGGTTGATGCGCTGGCGCACTGGCAGCCCGACCTCATGGTGGTGGTGGCCTACGGACAATATATTCCCGCGCGCGTCATCGACCTTGCGCCGCACCAGGCCATCAATGTGCATCCATCCCTGTTGCCGAAATATCGCGGCTCTGCCCCGATCCAGTGGGCCCTTCTGAATGGAGACGCTACGACCGGGGTGAGCATTATCGATGTCGCCAAGAAAATGGATGCTGGGGATATCTTGCGGCAGGAGGAATATCCGATTGGCGATAGCGACACCTCGCAAACCCTTCACGACAAGCTGTCGGAGTTCGGGGCTGAATTACTGATCAAGGCCATCCACGATATCCGCACCGGAACGGTGGTGCGGACGGAGCAGGATGATCGGCAGGCGGTGGAAATCCGCAAGCTGGTGAAGGAGGATGGCGCGATTGACTGGCTACAGCCGGCCGCTACCATCCGCAACCGCATCCGCGCATTCAATCCTTGGCCGGGCAGCACCTGCAAACTGTCCAGCGGGGAAGTGCTGAAGATCTGGTCGGCCGTTCTGGAGCAGGGCACGGGTGTGCCGGGTGAGGTGCTTGACAGCCAGTTGCTCGTGGCCACCGGAACCGGGGCGCTGCGCCTGCTGGAGGTTCAGCCGGCCGGCAAAAAACGGATGCCCGCCGCATCGTTCCTGAATGGCTATCCGGTCGGCCCGGGCGACGTGCTGGGCTGAGGGGAAGGGTGTGGCGCCGGATTCTAATCCGGGGTCTCCTCCCGACCGTAAAGGCCGCCGGATTGGAATCCGGGGCCACGCGGCTTTTTCTACATCCCGACGATCCATGGACGTGGCATGCATAAACAAAGCAAGGCCGAAGCCCGGGGGCTTCAGCCTTGAAAAGCAGTCGGCTATTAAAAAAGCCTATTTCTTTTTATGACGATCGGCGCGACGACGCTTGCGCCGCTTGTGGTTCGACATTTTCTTCTTACGCCATTTCTTGATGGTACCCATGTTTACTCCTGCTTTCGTCTCAAAAAGGCAATTATAATAGTTATGCCACGACTTTGTTCAAGTTTATTTCGATAATTCCTTCCGCGCCGTTGGCCTTCAGGTCCGGGATGATTTCGCGGACCACCGACTCGTCGACTACGGTTTCGATGGCAAACCAGCCATCATCTGTAAGTTGGTTGACCGTAGGGGCGTGCAGGGCAGGAAGCAGATCCTTCACTTTTTCGAGGTTGCTTTCCTGAACGTTCAGCTTCAGCAGCACTTTGTCGGAGGCATCCAGCGCGGCCTTCAGCAGCAGCGCGATCTTCTCGAGTTTTTGCTTTTTCCAGTCATCGGCCCACGCATCCTTGGAGCAGAAAAACTTGGGGTAGGATTCCATCAGCGTTTCGACAATCTTCAGGTTGTTCGCCCGCAACGAGCTGCCGGTTTCGGTGATGTCGACAATGGCATCCACAAAATCGGGAACCTTGACCTCCGTGGCGCCCCAGGAAAACTCGACTTCAGCCTTCACGCCGTTGCGTTCCAGCCAGCGTTCGACAATGCCGACGCCCTCGGTGGCGATGGTCTTCCCTTCCAGATCCTTGACGGAGCTAATATCGGAATCGTTCGGCACAGCCAGTACCCAGCGAACCGGTCGCTTGCTCTGTTTCGAATAGACCATGCTGCACAGGTCCACTACATCCGATCCGTTCGCTTCGATCCAGTCGAGTCCCGAGATTCCGGCGTCGAGCATGCCATGCTCCACGTAACGGCTCATTTCCTGCGCCCGCAGAATACGAATTTCAATCTCATCGTCGTCAATCGCAGGGAAATAGGAGCGCGATCCGCCCTTGATGCTGAATCCCGCTTTCTTGAAGAGCGCGTAGGTTGATTCCTGCAAACTGCCTTTCGGCAATCCAATTACCAGTTTTTTCATAAATCCTTTTCCTCAATTTAGTTCTGGAAAACGCGGAATATAGTGGATGTCCCATAGCGGTCCAACCATCGATTTCATAAAAGTACCGCGCGGCCCGGCTCAATCGGTCGAGGCCCTTTGCTGGCGGCTGCAACGAAGCGGTGGGCGGGGTTCTCTGGGGCCGGCATAAAAAAAGACCGTCCGCAGACGGTCTTGAAAGTGGTAGCTGAGGTCGGATTTGAACCGACGACATCCGGATTATGATTCCGGCGCTCTAACCAACTGAGCTACTCAGCCCTTTTCTCAAAAGAGATGCAGAAGATAGTTAAAGCCCCTGTGGTTGGCAAGGCCAATTCTCACTCTTTTTGCGCCGCCGGATCGCTCCGGAATGGGCCCTCGCCGAAGAGGTCTTCAGCGCCGCTTTTTTCGCGCAGCGTCCGAACGGTTTTGCGCGGGCGGGGCGGGCTTTCCTGCTTTTGGAACAGAACGCTAGAAGTCGACAATGTTGGAGATGTAGGCCTCCAGCTCGGCGATGGGCAGGCGGACCTGCTCCATGCTGTCGCGGTCGCGGATGGTGACGGCATTGTCCTGCTCGATGGTTTCGAAATCGATGGTAACACACAGCGGCGTTCCGATTTCGTCCTGGCGGCGGTAGCGGCGGCCAATGGCGCCGGTCTGGTCGTAGAAGCATTTCCAGCGCTTGGAAAGCTGCCCGTAGAGTTCGCGGGCCTTGCCAACCAGCGCTTCCTTGTTCTTAACGAGCGGAAGCACGGCCACCTTGTAGGGCGCGATATAGGGGGAAAAGCGCAGGACGGTGCGGGCTTCGTAGCCTTCCGGGGCGCGCTTGGCGCCGAGCTCGGCGGTGAGCACTTCGCCGCCGCCTTTGGGAATCCATTCTTCGCGGTAGGCTTCGCAGAGCAGCGCCAGCGCAATGCGGTCGACGCCGGCGGAGGGCTCGATGACGTGCGGGATATATTTTTCCTTCGTCTCTTCGTCCTGATACTCGAGTTTCTTGCCGCTGGCTTCCTGGTGCTGCGTGAGGTCGAAGCAGCCGCGGGCGGCGATGCCTTCGAGCTCCTGCGTGCCGAACGGGAAGTCGTACAGAATGTCGGTGCAGGCACTCGCATAGTGGGCGAGGGCGTCGCCTTCGTGGATGTCGCGGTGCATGCGGCCTTCGGGCAGGCCGATCTTTTCATACCACTTGAGGCGTTCGGCCACCCAATATTCGTGCTGCTCGGCATCGGTGCCGGGCTTGATGAAGAATTCAAGTTCCATCTGCTCGAACTCGCGCGAACGGAAGGTGTAGTTGCGCGGGTTGATTTCGTTGCGGAAGGCCTTGCCGATCTGCGCGATGCCAAACGGCACCTTGTTGCGCACGGTGGAGAGCACGTTGCTGAACTGGGCAAAGATGCCTTGGGCGGTTTCCGGGCGGAGATAGGCAACGCTGGAGCTTTCCTCGACGGGGCCGACGTAGGTCTTGAACATCAGGTTGAACGCGCGCGGCTCGGTCAGCGTGCCCGGTTCGTTGGTGTCGGGGCCAACGAGTTGGTCGTAGGCGTCGAGCGGAATGTCGAGCAGGGCGACGTGTTCGTAGTCCGCCGCATCCCCCTTGGCGATCTTCTTGATCTTCTTTTCGGCCGGCGCGGACGCGCCTTCATGGAAGGTGAACATCAGCGCGTCGGCGTCGTTCTTGTGCTTGAGCACGAAAATCTGGTCGGCGCGGTAGCGGCCCTTGGTTTCGCGGCAGTCGAGCATGGGGTCCTTGAAGTTGCCGACGTGGCCGGAGGCTTCCCATACGCGCGGGTGCATGATGATGGAGCTGTCGAGCCCCACAACATCCTCGCGCAGCTGCGTCATGGATTTCCACCAGCAGGACTTAATGTTGCGCTTGAGTTCAACGCCGAGCGGGCCGTAGTCCCAAAAGCCGTTGAGGCCGCCGTAGATTTCGGAGGTCTGGAAAATAAAACCACGCCGCTTGCAGAGGCTGACAAGGACGTCCATTGTTACGTGATAGTCGTTCGCTTTCATAAGCGGGCAAGAATGCCCAAGGCCCTGAATCCGGTCAAGTGTGAAGGGGAGCAAATGATGTGAAGGCGCGGCGGCCGGCGTCGCTCCAATTCAAGCGCCCTCAATCGGGAAGAAAAAATGGCAACGAATCTAAATCGGCCGATCCTGCCTACAATTATCGGCCATTCGTTGCTGATCAATTTCGCGCGCAAGGGGCAGGGACCTATGCGGCGGCTCGGTCGCAGAGGCCTGCGTCCCTCCACAGAAGAATGGATGGCCGATTGCGTGGGGTTTGATCTGTGCAACCCGCGGAATCTATGGATACTCGTTTTCTCGTTTTAAGGGATATTACATGGACAAACTATATACTCGTCGAGTCAGCCGGCTGGCGCACTTCACTTTTTTGGCGGTGCTGGTGTTGGTGCTGTGCGAAGCCGTGATGATTTCGGGGGCCCTGGAGTTGAAGGCGCAAACCGTCGCGAAATATGCGCCGTGGGCCTATGAACCTTTTTTAAGGCTGGTGGGCGAGCATCCCGAATCTTCCCCCCGCGGGGTGGCGGCGGAAGAGCCCGAAATGCTAGAATCTGCGATCGAAGAGCCGGCCGCTGAAACCGGGCTGCTACTTGATATTTCGCCGGTGACCGCCGAAACCAACGCGGTTCCATCATCGATTGCTCCGGCCGAGCCCGCTCCCGCAGCGGTCGTTGCGCCGACCAACCTTCCGGCTGAAAAGGTCGACGAAGCAATGCCGGTTGGCTAGTTCGGCCGTCTGGCCGCGTGCTTAGGTCCGCCAATAGGCGAGGAATTCGACGTTGCCGGCGGGGCCGGTGATGGGCGAGGTGCAGAGTCCGAGCCATTCAAAGCCGAGTTCTTCGGTGCCGAAGCGTTTGATTTTTTCGATGACTTCTTCGTGAATGGCGGGATCGCGCACGACACCGCCTTTGCCGACCTGATCCTTGCCGGCCTCGAATTGCGGCTTGATGAGCGAGATGATGTGTCCGCCGGACTTCATCAGGATTTTCAGCGGCGGCAGGATTTTGGTGAGTGAGATGAAGGAGGTATCGATGCTGCAGAAGTCGGCCTGTTCGGGGATGTCTTCTGTGGTGAGGTAGCGCGCGTTAGTATTTTCCATGACGACGACGCGGGGATCCTCGCGCAGCTTGTAGTGCAGCTGGTTGGTGCCGCAGTCGACGGCATAGACTTTGACCGCCCCGTTCTGGAGCATGAAGTCGGTGAAGCCGCCGGTGGAGGAACCGATGTCGAGGCAGACGGTGCCTTCGAGATCAAACTTGAATTCCTTCCCGGCGCCCTCGATCTTGAGGCCGCCGCGGCTGACATATTTTTCCTTTTCCTTGACGAAGAGGTCGGCGTCGTCGGGATATTGGTGGCCGGGTTTGTTGGCGGGCTGGTCGTTGATGCGCACCATTCCGGCGCGGACGAGGCGCTGGGCTTTTTCGCGGCTCTCGACGAGGCCGCGCTGGACGAGTAGTTGATCTAAACGAATCTTCGGCATAGGAGCCAATAACGAACCATTGAGCGGAATGAATCAACCCTTAATCACTGGTATTGCGGATCGGTGAGGGTTTTCAGGAAGGCCACCAGAGCGGCCTTGTCGGATTCGGAAAGCTGGAGGCCGGTTCGGGGATGCTTGGCCAGATTGGGGTCGAGCGTGTCGGAGGGCTGCATGGGGCTGGTATAGTGGTTAATGACTTCCTCGAGGGTTTTGAAGCGTCCATCGTGCATATAGGGGGCGGTGAGTTCCACGTTGCGCAGCGACGGGGTGGAAAAGCGGAAGCGGTCGCGCGCCTGCCGGGTCACCTTGTAGCGGCCTTTTTCATCCGTTTGCTCCAGGCCGTTGTTATGGAAAAGGTGGTCGGAGAAAAACGCGCCGCCGTGGCAGTGGAAGCAGTCGGCTCCATATTGCCGGGTTCGGGGGTCGTATTCGGTAAAGAAGAGTTCCATGCCGCGCGCTTCCTGGGGGGTGAGTTTCCCCTTGCCTTGGCGCGCCTCGTCGAAGCGCGAGTGGCCCGAGACGAGCGTGAGCAGATAGGCTTCCAGTGCGAGGCTGATCTTTTCGGGCGTCGGGGCAGGCGGGTTGAACGCCTTGGCAAAGAGAGCGGGATATTGTGGGTGCTTTTGAAGTCGATCCACGACCGTTGTAAAATCGTTGGCCAGCTCGATCCGGTTGGTGATGGGTTGCAGCACTTGGTCGCGCAGCGAGGGGGCCCGGCCATCCCAGAAGAAGTTCTGTTTCCATGCCAGGTTGAAGAGGGGCATGGCATTCAGGGTGCCCGTGGCGTCCCCGACGCCGCGGGACACGGGGCGGGCATCGGTGAAGGCGTTTGCCTGCGCGTGGCAGGAGAAGCATCCGATGGAGCGGTTGCGAGATAGCAGGGTGTCGTTGAACAGTTTTTTGCCGAGCTCCACGCGGGCGGTCGTCAGCGGATTGTCGCGCGGCAGGGGCGGGACGGGGTAGCTACGATCCATCGTGAAGCGGTAGGGTTCGTAGGTGTCGGGGAGGTAGAGCGGTTCGACGGGTTCGGCGGTCACGGGGGGGGCGCTGAAGCTGGATAGGGCGGCGATGGAAAAGGCCGCGGGCAGGTTTTCTTTCAGCTGTTGGGAAAGGGGATCGTTCTTGCGGGAGTGGGTGATATGGCCGTCGGTACTCAGGGAGATCGAGTCCAACAGGGCCGAGATATCGAATTGAAGATGAAGGGTGGTCGGATCCCTGACATCCAGATCTAACGGCAGTTCGATGCGTACCCGGTTCCAGTCGTTGGCATAGTGGAGGGCATAGCCTGAGAAGGCTTGGTCGGGGTTGCGGTAGCGGCCTTCGAGGGCGAGAAAAATATAACCGCTCTGCCAGTCCCACAGCAGGTTGTTCAGGACGGGATTGAGCGGGTGGTTGGCGGCATATTGCGCGGGGTTGGAGTGGTTGGCTTCCGGTGCCGGGCCGACATGGAAGCGGATGGCGCTGTAGCGGCCGGCCGGCAGGTTGCCCAACCGCGCCTCATAGCGCCGGGCCGCGGCGTCGATGAACACATAGGGCTCCATATCAATCCAATCCCCATCCTGGCCCTGAAGGCTGAAGCCGCTCAGCAACAGGCCGAAGCGGGAGAGTCCGATGGTTTCGCCGGCGGAGGTGCGGTATTTCAGCGAGTCGAGCTGCATGGCCCGCCCGTCGAAGACCGGTTTGACTTCGATCGCCAGCTGCGCCGCCTGCACCGTGGCGGCCAGCCCGGCCAGCAGTACGGCTTTATAGAATGGTAAATGCATTCAGTAGAGTGTAGCTCGGAATGTTGAAGGTTACGACAACGTCCTGCGAGCCGGTGGATGCTCCTGCGGGAATGACGAGGGTGGCCGTAATCGTGGTTGTGTTCACACGGACGGGACTGGTTGCGGTCCATGAACCGACCGTGACGTTGTTGATCGGCGCATTCACGGGCGGAAGGGGCGGCCCGGCATCGGCATCGAGCGTGATGGTCAGGTTGACGGTGGTGCCGCGGTTGCCAACGGATGGAACCACGGGGCCGCTTTCGCTGCCGCCATTGCCGGAGACGGGAATGGAGTGGTCGTATCCGGTATCGTCGAACGCCGCGACGCTATCGATCATGATCTTATAAAACCCGCTGTTCTGCTGTCCGTTCGTGTGCACATAGACGGAATCTTCCGCGGTTGCCACGAGGTTGCTGGCCAGTTGCTGGGGGGTTCCCGACACGAGGTTGGTTGCGCATTCGATGCGGTAGTGGCCTCCTTCAACCCCGTCGTACATGAGAACCACATCGTTTCCATCGAACCCAATGGTTGCCCGGGCTATTTTTTCCGGCCCGCCCTCCGCGTAGAGGGCGAGTGTTTCTGCGACGGTCGTGACATTGTCTCCGGTGGGATCGCCATAAAAGGAGCGGCCGATGTTGTATGGATAGCGGGGCGTGCCGTTCGTTTCGATGGAGGTGAAGTAGGCATAGACCCCGCCCGGAAATTCGGGGGTGGCGCAGAAGCGGCCGTTGTGTTCGTCGAGATCAAAGTCGATGCCCTGCACGAAGCCCAGATCGCCCAGGTATTCGTAGTCTTCGATGTAGTGTCCGGCGGGATAGGTTGCATCCACGGCGGGGCCGTGGTTTCCGGCGGAGAGCGTGTATGTGCTGGTGTTCCCGGATGTCGTGTAGCCCTGTACGCGAGCGGCCCATGCCGGAAGCACCTGCCGGGTGGAAAGGGTGCGCGTTCGGTATCCCGAAGTCATGAGCCGGATGGCGCTGGCGGAATTCGTTGCGTCGGAATAGCCGTAGGGTCCGTAGATGGGATGTCCATCGGCCACCCAGCCGAGCAGCGGGGAGTGCGCGGGGGCGTTGGTGCTTTCGCTGTAGGTGTTGCTGACTTCGTCATAATCCACGTTGCCGCCCAAGCGGTGGCGCAGGGCGGGGGGATTGGCGTGGTAGTGGTAGCGGTTGCCGGCCTGGTGCGCACCGCCGGCGTCGAATGTAATGCCCTCGTTCACATAGGCATCGCGGTTCCAGATGTCGTCGCCGGTGATTCCGTTTCCGGGCGTGGCGTCGGTCGCGTTGTTGTTGGAATAGGAGAACGCATCCCGGCTGTCGAACATGGCCACGCCGTCGACGAAGTAGCCAACCGGGCCGAGGCCGGTGAGGGCGGCCGATGCGGGCGGATCCTGCGGCGCGCGCGGGATGCGGTAGCGGGTGGCGGTGTTGGACGGATAGTTTGGGAAGGGTGCGCCGCCGTCGCGATACCACGGTCCCATGATGTGCTGTCCGAGTCCCGTGGTGCGGATGTAGACCCAGCCGTCCGAATAGGCGACTTCATGTACGCCGGCATAGGTGGGGGTGTTTTGAACACCGGCCCCGCGGCTCCAGGTGGTCACCGAATTCAGGGCGGATTCATCCGCCGTGGTTTCGAACAGGCGGGCATAATGGCCCGACCCGCTTATGTTCCATGAACTCAACTGCGGTTCGGCCATAAGACCGGCCGGCACAGTCAAGGCCAAGATGAGGGCTGTCATAGGGTTCATCATCAATTCCTCTCGTCTGAAGTAATGGGTATATCAACGGAAGCTAATATGAATTTATTGTAGATACTACCCATGTAATGCCGCACTATCCCGCTTTTTCACGATTCTGCCGCGCATAGTTTTTGACACGCGGGCGGCATGAAAGGATAACCGCTGCATGACAGGTTTATACATCCATGTTCCGATTTGCATTTCAAAATGCAACTATTGCGATTTCTACAAGGTCACGCCCCACGAGTGGGATGATGTGGCGCTGTATCTCCGCAGCCTCGATCGCGAGCTCGCCCGGCTACCGCCGGATTTTGCGCCGGACACGATCTTTATTGGCGGCGGAACGCCGACCGCGCTGGAACCGCGCGACTACCAAACCATGCTGGAAATGATTCACAACCGGATCAATATGGGAAACGTGGTGGAGTTTTCGAGCGAGGCCAACCCCGGAACGCTGACGACGGAAAAACTGGCGGTGATGAAGGGCGGGGGGATCAACCGGGTTTCGATCGGTGTGCAGTCGTTCAACGATCAGGCGCTGCGGCTGCTGGGGCGGACCCATAAGGCCGATCAGGCCATTGCGGGCTACCACATGCTGCGGGAAATCGGCTTCGATAATGTGAACATCGACCTGATCCAGAGCATTCCCGGAATGACCCCCGCGGATATTCTTAAAGACACCCAAACCATCGCCGAGCTGGGGCCCGACCATATTTCCTATTACAACCTGATCTATGAACCCGGCACGCCGATGACGCGCGACCGGGACGCGGGGCGGATCGTACCGCCCGGCGACGACGAGGAGGCGGACAATTATTTTGCGGTCAAGGCGGTGTTGGAGGGGGCAGGATACAACCACTATGAAATCTCGAACTTCTGCAAGCCGGAGCACGAGTGCCGGCACAACGTTCTTTATTGGCAGGGCGGGGAATATTTGGGTTGCGGCCCGTCGGCGCATTCGCACTGGGGCGGCCGGCGGTTTGGCAATATTCGGGACCTGCAGGGATATTGCGAGCGATTGACGGATGATATTAAACCGTTTGATGAAGTGGAGCGGCTGGCGTCCGACGATAAGGCCCGCGAAATCCTGGTGATGTGGCTGCGGATGCTGAACGGCGTCGATCTGGAGCAGTTTGAAAAGCTGACCGGCTTTAAGGTGGATGCCTTGTGCGGGGAATCCATTGCGCATATGGAGGAGGAAGGGTTGCTCCGGCGGGGCCATAACCGGTTGGCGCTGTCGAAGGATGCGCTGTTTGTCAGCAATTCGGTTTTCAGTGAATTGGTGTAGGGCCGTGCATCGAGGGTTCTTGGGGGGTGTTTACATGGAAAAACCACCTATTTAGTGCTTGCAAAGCGGCCGGAAACCCCTACATTTCCAGCCTTTTGGGGTCCGAATTAGATTTTTAGGAAACATTACCGAGGTATTTACGATGGGTAGAGAATGTGCAATTACAGGGAAGAAGACCATCAGTGGACGTCGCATTGTCCGTAAAGGGTTGGCGAAGAAAAAAGGCGGCATCGGCCTTCACGTAACCAGCGCGACCAAGCGTGTCTTCAAGCCGAACTTGCAGCGTGTTCGCGTTAAGGATGAAAACGGCACGGTGAAGCGTATTTGGGTTTCCGCCAAGGCACTGCGCTCCGGCAAGGTGATCAAAGCCTAGTTTTGCCGCTACGCTGCTGTTGCCCGATGCAACAGCCTCACTGGCGTGTCCACACCGCTGGAAAAGACAAGCCGCTCCGATGGGGGCGGCTTTTTTTATGCCCGGTATATTTTTTGCCACGGAATAACGCGGATGAACGCTGATTTTTACGCTATTTAAATCCCTGCATCCGTGTTTTTCAGTGTTCATCAGTGGCTGGAAAAGACGTAGGTGCACAAAAAAAGCACCCCGTTCGGGGTGCTCATCTCCTTCCAACCAGGAAGGGGATCTTTACCAGCTGGCTTTGGTCATGCCCGGGATCTGGCCCTGCGAAGCCATTTCGCGGAGGGTGATACGGGAGAGACCAAACTTGCGGTAGACCGCGTGCGGACGACCGGTGACGGAGCAGCGGTTCATGATGCGGTTCGGGTTGGCGTCCAGCGGAAGCTTGCGCAACTTGCGGACGGCGTCCATACGATCCTCGGGAGAGGTCGTCGGGCTTTTGATGGTTTTTTTCAGCTCGATACGACGATCACGGTACTTTGCGGCACACGCGATGCGTTGTTCGTTCTTAGCGATCATGCTCTTCTTAGCCATATATAAACGTTCCTTTTGTTGAAAGACCCGTGGATAAAACAGAAAAGCGGGGGGGCGTGCAACATAAAAGGGCTAAAAAAGAAGCGGGTTTGAGCTTCCGTCCGGCCGGCTACTTTATGAGGGTTTTTGTTTTTAATCTTGAAAGCCTGCTGAGGGCCCGTATTTTTAAGTCGAGGGATTGAGGACTGACTTTTCGGAGATGTACAGGTCGGACCGAATAGATTAAGGAACTGCGTAAGGAAACCGGACAGCAATGAGTAAAGACCGAACCAATGACCCCGCCAACCACGATGTGGTAGAACTAAAGTTCCTGGAGAAAATTTCCAGCCGCCTGCCGGAAGATATCGAAATCCTCCAGGCGCTGGCAGAGCTGTATACCAAGACCCACAAGTATGAGGACGGACTGCTCATCGACATCAAGTTGAGTCAGCAGCTGCCCAACGATGATTTGGTCTGGTATAACTTGGGATGTTCCTATGCGTTAACCCACCATCCGGACGAGGCGTTTGAAGCGCTTTCGAAAGCCATCGAGATTGGCTATGCCGACTATGACTGGATGAAGACGGATCCCGACCTGAATGCCCTGCGCAACGATCCGCGCTTTGAATCGCTCCTGAGCTGGCTGTACATCGCCTGCACCGAGGAAGAATAGATTTAATAATTATTGAACCACGGATGAACTCGGATAAACACGGATTCAGGAATAGGTCGGCTATTAAACAAATCGATCGAGCCGAGTGAGAAGACCTGTCTGACCATCTGTGTTAATCTGTGGTTCCTTTTTTTTGGGAATGGGTTTGGAGCTAATTGAATGAAACAACGAACTACAGCGGAGTGGAAACAGGCCGGCGTTGAGCTGGCCCCCGAAGTCGACCATTCGAAGATTGCCGCCGATGCCGTCATTCATGCCGGTTGCCGCATCCGCGGCGCAGACACCGCCATCGGGCCCGGCTGCGTGATCGGGGAAGAGGCGCCCGTCACGATCGATAACTGCCAGCTGGCCAGACGGGTGAAACTCAAGGGCGGCTTCTTTTCGGGCGCGGTTTTCTTCGATGGCGCCAACATGGGCAGCGGGGCGCACGTCCGCGCCGGAACCATTCTTGAAGAGGAAGCCAACGCCGCGCATACCGTCGGCCTCAAGCAGACCATCCTGCTGCCCTTCGTTACGTTGGGGAGTCTGATTAATTTTTGCGACGCGCTGATGGCGGGCGGCACCAGCCGGAAAAAGCACAGCGAGGTGGGCTCCTCCTATATTCATTTCAACTATACGCCGCACCAAGACAAGGCGACCGCCTCGTTGCTGGGCGACGTGGTACAAGGGGTTTTCCTGGATCGGAACCCGATCTTTTTGGGAGGGCAGGGCGGGCTCGTCGGCCCCGCCCGGATCGCCTACGGCTCCGTCATCGCCGCCGGCGGCGTGTGCCGGCAGGATGTGCTCGATGAAGGCCAACTGCACATTCCCGCGCCGCCCGATTCCGCTACCCGGCCGTATGAAACCGGCGTGTACCGCAACATCGACCGCATCGTTAAAAACAACCTGCTCTACATCGGCAACATCATCGCCCTGCGCGCCTGGTACCGGAATGTGCGCACCCTCTTTATCCGCGATGTCTTCGATCAGGCCGTGCTCGATGGTGGAATCAAGAATCTCGACCTCGTGCTGGCCGAGCGCATCAAGCGCCTCGGCGAGCTCGCCGGCAAGATGGACCATTCCATTGAATGGCTCGAAACCAACGGCGGAAAGCCCGC
>Ga0208879_1000587_pt1 | contig 37235 bp, 40 predicted proteins | sample Knorr_S15_td_Bot_FD_185605 | JGI IMG/M metagenome (GOLD analysis project Ga0208879, IMG submission 185605) | Marine microbial communities from Southern Atlantic Ocean transect - Knorr_S15_td_Bottom_ad_5009_LV_A (SPAdes) (version 2) | ecosystem: Environmental > Aquatic > Marine > Oceanic | place... | reverse complement strand
CCCAAGAAACCGGGTTCGCCGCGAGTACGACTGGGAGAGTTCGACCTTCCAAAGTCGGTGCGCGCCGTTGCACTTGAGCGAGAGAATCGTCGAGCCGCTTCCATGAACAGTCCAATGCGACGATGGAAGCGCCCTGCTCGATACTAGGCGCATCGTCTGGTCCAAGTATCGTTCCGGCCACCGGGTCCAGAAGGAAGCCCCGTCTTGGCGGGCGGCGTATTTGTTCGTGGATTATTGCAAGACCCAACCTCTGCAACTTCCGCGCAGTACACTTTTTCGGGTCATCCTGTGAAAGATGAATGATGTGCAGAGGGACCGCCTCCTTTTGCCATGTCCAGAAGGTCGCCAAGGCTCAAGCCCCTTGCATTTCGTGATGCGACGGTGGTATCTGTAGGTGGTGCGGAGTCAACACCTCTCAAATCTAAACTAAGGGTCGATTCAAATTTCTTGACTACCTTGTCTGATGGGATGTGGCCCGACTCGGCTCTCTGGATGACATTCACCTTCTCCTTCATGCGAAGGGCGAGAGTCCGTTGATCCCACCCTTTGTTCTCCCGGGCCCTTTTGATTTGGTTGGCGAAATCAGTTGCCAGTTCATCGTCTCCTCTGAACATTATGTCCTTCCCGGCAGTACCGAGCCCCCCCCATCCTCCGGAGGTTCGCTGGCGTGCGGCCTCTGTTACCCGCTGAATGTTCTGTGTAGCTTTCTCGGCATCTTCCGTTATTCCAAGTGAACCTTGACATTTTACGCACGCTTCAACGAGCGCCCCATGCAGTTGAACGCACCGCGTCGAGACATTGTCTGCCCCACAAGTCTCACAGGTCGGCATGGTGTTTTAGCAGCGAGGGCTTGGCCCATTTGAGGGTTATCATCGGCTAACTGCCCCGCCCACAAAGAAGCGAGAATCGATTGTATCTCCAACTGATAGATTATTAGTGATAGGATGGCGGAATAGATTCGGGTGGGAGCGTGACTGCGGACTCGGATGCCATTAGTCCAAGGGATGATGACTCTTCTAAACACAAGATTGGAGAGATAGCCGAACGAACTCTCAGAGACCTTGAAGCAGATTTTGCAGACCTCAAGGAGAGGGCACAACAACTGCTCTCTGAACGCGTTTATCTTGAAAACGAGGTTAGTCAACAGAAGAAGAAGGTGAATAGGCTGGAGGACGAAGTCCGCCAACTTCGCATGCCACCTCATGTCATCGGCAATATTCAGGATATTTTGGAAGACGATAGGGCCGTAGTACGCTCTTCAAATGGGACTATTTTCCTCGTATCATTGAACAGAAATATCGATTCTGACCTGCTCAAGCCTGGTGCTAGAGTCGCCTTGAACCAAGATTCTCTTTCCGTCGTAGATGTTCTCAACGATGCTTGGGATCCGCTTGTCATGGGTGCTGAGATGATTGACAGGCCCGAAACCACATACGAAGACATGGGTGGAGTTGAGGAACAGATCGCGTTAATCAAGGAATGCATCGAACTCCCTCTACTGAACCCTGATGCATTCAAAAATTTCGGAATTGAACCCCCAAAAGGGGTGCTTCTAGTCGGACCCCCGGGCTGTGGGAAGACAATGCTAGCCAAGGCGGTCGCCTCGAGCACAGAGTGCACCTTCATCCGCCTTGTAGCGAGTGAACTGGCCCAGAAGTACATCGGTGAGGGAGGTCGAATGGTCAGGGAATTGTTTGACCTTGCCCGAGAACGAGCGCCTGCCATCATCTTCATCGATGAAATCGATGCCATTGGAGCCAAGCGATTGGATTCAGCGACCAGCGGTGACAGAGAGGTTCAGAGAACACTCATGCAACTCTTAGCTGAACTAGACGGCTTCGACCCACTTGATGATGTGAAATTGATTGCAGCGACCAACCGGCCTGACATTCTCGATGAGGCTTTGCTCCGCCCCGGTAGATTTGACCGCATCATCGAGATCCCACTTCCCAATGACGAAGGTAGGAAGGCTATCCTTGAGATTAACATGTCTGGGATGCCTACCACAAAGGGTGTCCGGATAGGCCATCTGGTCGAGGAGACGAAGGGATTCTCAGGTGCAGAGTTGAAGGCACTGGTCGTCGAAGGAGGAATGTCTGCCATTCGGAACGACCGAAAGAAGGCAACCAAGGATGACTTCGAAAAGGCGCTGAAGACCGTCAAGGAAAAGCGCACTGAAGGACGGGGGAGTGCTCCCTCGGACCTGTGGAACTGACTCCGCAATCGATTTCAGCCCCGCACACTCCCCACGGCTCAATGAGCCGTAGACTTGTCGAGTGCGTTCCCAATTTTTCCGAAGGGAAAGATGAGGTGGTCATCGCCAAAATATCCGCCGCAATCGTGGCAGTTGAGGGTGTCACTCTCCTCGATGTGGACATGGGAGCTGATTTCCACCGCACAGTCGTGACCATGGTTGGTGAGCCCGAACCCATTCTCAAGGCGGCACTTGCTGCCACGGAAGTAGCGCTCGATTTGATTGACATGTCAACTCACAAAGGTGAACATGCTAGAATGGGGGCTGTTGACGTCGTTCCTTTCATCCCTATATCGGGAGTAAGCATGGAAGAGTGCGTCAATCTGGCCCGCCGGTACGGAGAGATGGCGAGTGAACGGTTTAGATTACCGGTCTACCTCTATGCCGAAGCTGCGAATAGTGAACAGAGAGTCAACCTGCCGGACATTAGGCGAGGAGAATATGAGGGGCTGCGGGAAAAATTTCTGCAACCGGAATGGATGCCCGACTTTGGCCCAGCAGAGTTCAAACATACAATGGGCGCAACCGCCACCGGGGCACGAAACATATTGATTGCATACAATGTCAATCTGGATACCGACGACAAATCTGCGGCTAACCGAATTGCCGGCAAATTGCGGACCAGTGGCGTTCTCAAGAAGGATGAGAATGGAGAGAAGATCATCGGCAGTGATGGTAAACCAGAACGGATTCCTGGTCTCTTTGAGGCGCTACAGGGTGCAGGTTGGATGTATGATGAATCAACCGCACAAGTCTCGATGAATTTACTGGACCACGGCAAAACAGGACTCCATACCGTTACAGAAGCGATTCGAATCGAGGCTGCGACGCTCGGATTGACGACGACCGCTGGAGAGCTGGTCGGTCTGGTTCCTCTTGATGCAATGACTGCGGCCGGCAGATTCTACCATGAGTCACCCGAGTCGGCTGATGAGGGGGGTCTTGTGACAGCCGCAATCGAAGGATTGCAATTGGGCGTGTTATCTCCTTTCATAGCGAAAGACCGAATTATCGAGTTTGCGGCGGAGGGTATCTGATGACCGAATTCGGAGAATTCACTCTTGAAGAGTACAGGGATGCCCTCGCTTCTGGGAAACCCACACCAGGAGGTGGAACGGCAGCCGCGGTAGCTCTCTCACAAGGCGCTGCCCTTGCAGTAATGGTCTGCAATCTGACCATTGGAAAGGAGAGGTGGACGGATGGTTGGAACCATTCCGAATATTGTTTGAGAATTGCAACCCCATTGATGTCATTGGGCCATGAACTCGCCGCGGCTGACTCAGAAGCGTTTGATTCAGTGATGGCTGCATTCAGACTTCCAAAGGAATCTGATGAGGATGTGGAACATCGGAAAGATGCCATTCTCGCTTCTACCAGATTAGCATCCGAAGTCCCTCTCAAGACCGCGAAAGAGGCCCTCGTTCTACTCAAGTGCCTCCCTAAGTTGGCTGAGGTGGGGAATGCCAACGCGGTGACGGATGTTGCTGTGGCAAGTCTACTTGTCAGTGCCGCCTGCAAAGGGGCCCTCTTCAATGTCCAAATCAACGCTGCCGGCCTACCTGATGATGAGGGGGTTTCGCTTCTTCGAGAAGTTGATGAGATTAGAGAGCAGGCCAAAATCGTGAGTCGAGAGGTGATGACCGCGGTCCACGACAGACTCAATTCCTGAGCGCCGTGACCAGTCGGTCCATCGCAGCAGCAATCTCAGCGACTGATACTGCTCCGATCGAGATTCGGAACCATCCTGTCTCTCCCTCAAGTCCGAACGCTTGGAATGGAACGACAGCGACTCCAGCAGCTTCCAATAACCATCTTCGAATCTCTTCATTCGTATCTACTCCGAGCATCTCAAACAGGTCAAATCGAGTGGTCAGGTAAATTCCACCCTCGGGTTCTACGAAATCGATGTGAAAACCTTCGGCTTTCATTTCTGCTAATCTGCTCTTCAACAATTCCATGCGTTCTGAGATTCGCTCATCGAGGTCGGCAAAGAACGAGTCTAAACTGGTAGGCTCGGCATAGAGGGCAGCAACCGCCTGCTGTATCGGACGGGCCGGCCATGAACCCATGTGGCCTATCAGAGCGATGACAGGGTCAGCGAGCGAGGGTGGGATTGCCATCCAGCCTAGTCTGAGACCTGTGCCGGTGAGGGATTTTGATATCGCATCCAAGGTGATTGTGTAGTCGAACATCTCGGGCCTGACATTGAGTGGGTGTATGTGCTCAACACCCTGCACAGTCATGGTCGAATAGACTTGGTCGTAAACTAACATCACGGGTTTCTTGCCCGTTTGCCGACGCTTCTCATTCTCAACCAGAATCACGTCGCAAATCGCGCCCAATTCATCCGCGGTAAAACAGGTTCCAGTCGGATTGAGTGGACTGTTCAAGATGAGGACCCGTATCTCCTCTATTCTCTCAGCGACCCCTGCTGCCGTAGGAAGAAACCTGCTCTCCTCCGTTCCGATGATTGGAATGTCCACGGCACCGGTGAGGTGGACGTAGTAGTGGTTGTTCCAAGCAGGAACACCGTGAGCCAATCCGTCTCCTGGTTCGATGAAGAGGCGGAAGGAGGCATACAAGACCGGTCGGGCCCCTGAGCCTACGATTATACCCTCCGGGCCGACATCGACCCCATATCTGCTCGCCATCCATCTTGAGAGACTCTCCCTCAATTCTGGAAGCCCTGCAGCGGGAGGGTAGTTCGTTTGACGAGAGGAGACGGCTTCGAGCATGTTTGTGATCAAATCGTCAGGCACACCGAATTGTTCGGGTGAAAAATCTCCGACCGTGAAGGGTGCTACCTCCCTTCCTTGTGCAATCATCTCCCTCACATCAGCAGCAATCGAGAGGATTCTGCTCCTCTCCATCCCCGCAGCCATTTCCGATAGGCGCCACTCCACGTCGTCTGACTTCACGCCCAGACGCGTCCCGCGACCGTTTTTAGCATCAACGGAAGGGAGGCGAACGCTCAAGGGAAGAGACCCTCCAGTTGGACATATGGGAGATGAGCCGTTGAGAGAGCACATCGGCGAGGGCATCCCCCCAACTCTCCCAGATTCAGGCCCTCTTGACGATTCGGTGGACCACGCACCTGCTAGGCGACAAGTCCTCTCCCCTGCCGAAAAGCGGTTGGCACTGAGGAACGCACTGAGATACTTCCCCCCAGATATGCATTCAACCTTGGCACCTGAATTTATTCTGGAACTTGAGACGACAGGGCGCATCTACATGCACAGGTTCCGCCCAACTGAATACGATATGAGGGCATACCCAATCGATTACTATCCAGCCAAAACCAGACAAGCAGCATCAATCATGATGATGATCCAGAATAATCTCGACCCCGCGGTCGCCCAATTTCCTCACGAACTGATTACTTACGGAGGGAACGGTGCGGTTTTCCAGAACTGGGCACAATATCGACTGACGATGCGATACCTCAGTGAGATGACGGAAAACCAGACCCTCGTGATGTATTCCGGCCATCCCCTCGGGTTGTTCCCTTCCCACGCTGATGCCCCCCGAGTTGTGGTGACCAATGGGATGGTGATTCCTAATTACTCGAGTCAGGAGGACTACGAGCGCTTCAATGCGCTCGGGGTCAGTCAATATGGTCAGATGACCGCTGGCTCCTACATGTACATCGGTCCACAGGGAATCGTTCATGGTACCACCATCACGATTCTGAATGCGGCTAGAAAATACCTCGGACGTACCGCAGATGAGGGATTGGCGGGGGTTACCTTCGTCACCAGCGGGTTGGGTGGGATGAGCGGCGCTCAGGCCAAGGCCGCTGTTATTGCTGGCGCCTCCTGCATAATCGCCGAAGTAAATCCCGCTGCGGCTGAAAAGCGACACCAGCAGGGCTGGTTGGAGCAACTAACCTACGACCTCGACGACGCCATAGACAAAATGGTTTCAGCCAGCGAACGGGGGGAGGCAACCAGCATAGGATTCGTCGGCAATGTGGTAGATCTTTGGGAGAGGTTGGCCGTACGCCAAATCCCAGTCGACCTCGGCAGTGACCAGACGAGTCTCCACAATCCATGGCAGGGTGGTTACTTCCCCGTCGGAATCTCCTTCGAAGAGGCGAAGAAAATGATTTCTGAGGCTCCTGAACTGTTCAATGAGGCTGTGAGGGAGAGTCTTCGCCGCCAGAGTACAGCGATCAACAGTCTCGCCGGGGCCGGGATGCATTTCTGGGATTATGGCAATGCCTTCCTGCTTGAAGCGTCACGCGCAGGCGCCGACGTAGTCAATGCCGACGGTTCATTCGCCTATCCCTCATATGTTGAGGACATCATGGGGCCGATGTGCTTCGATTACGGATTCGGCCCGTTCCGCTGGGTCTGCTGTTCGGGACTAGATGATGACCTGCAAATCACTGACATGATTGCCGCCTCAGTATTGCGTGTCTTGGTTGAGGATAGTCCCATGGAGATTAGACAACAACTGTCTGACAACATCCACTGGATAGAACGAGCTGCCGAAAATCAGTTGGTGGTCGGTAGCAAAGCGAGGATTCTCTACGCCGACGAGCGAGGCCGTCGCGCCATAGCGGAGGCTTTCAACAACGCCATTCGTGATGGGACTCTGTCCGGGCCGGTCATACTAGGAAGAGATCACCATGACGTTGGTGGAACAGACTCGCCATACCGGGAAACGGCGAACATCAGAGATGGTTCAATGTTCACCGCCGACATGGCAGTTCAGAACTTTGTCGGAGATGCTTTTCGCGGTGCCACATGGGTGAGCCTGCACAACGGTGGCGGTGTCGGTTGGGGTGAGGTCATCAACGGGGGATTCGGGATGTTTCTGGATGGCTCCCTCGATTCAGACAGAAGGTTGCACTCGATGTTGAATTGGGATGTCAACAACGGTATAGCCCGACGGGCGTGGGCGAGGAACCCCGAGGCGGAATTTGCTGCTGAAAGGGCTATGCAAGGTAATCCCGAACTGGTGATTACCCTGCCTCATCATGCTGATTCAGACCTCATTGACCGTGCTTTTGGGAACTGAACTGCCACTGTTCCCCACAATCACCGTTATATCCCGCATTTTTTTGGGTCGCTTCGATGGCGGTGGAGTTGAATGGCTCAGGCCTTACCATTGACGATGTTGAATCGGTAGCGCGCGGAGGCGCTTCCGTCGGGGTCACAGATGATGGGTGGGCACGGATTGAAGAGTGCCGAGAAATGATTCAAGAGAAGATCGACAACCACGAAATCATGTATGGGGTAACCACTGGAATCGGTGAATTCAGCGAGGTGGTACTGACCCCTGACCAAGTCAAGGATTTCCAGAAGTATCTCATCTACTCACATGCTGCTGGGATTGGAGGTCCACTTCCAGAGGATGTCGTCCGTGGCGCGATGGTGGGCCGAATCAACGTCCACTGCCACGGAAACTCGGCCGGGCGCAGGGAAGTCACCCAGCAACTCATTGAGATGGTTAATCGAGGAGTCACACCTGTTGCCGCCGCTAAGGGCTCGGTAGGTGCCTGTGGAGACCTCTCACCCATGTCTCAGGTGGCGATGGCAATGATGGGAGAGGGCGATGTATTCTACGAAGGTGAGAGGATGGAGGCTGCTACTGCTCTATCCGCTGCTGGACTGGAGCCTCTCAAGTTGCACGCTCGCGATGGGCTAGCAATCATCAATGGAAGCAATATGCTGACTTCGATGGCCGCCCTGACTCTCTGCGATGCACAAAAATGGGTGAAACTTCAGGATGTCGCGGCCGCGATGACTCTCGAGGCCCTCAACGCCAACATGCTTCCATACGACCACAGACTACACGAATTGCGCGGCTTTGCAGGCTCCCAGATCGTCGCCGCGAATCTCCGTAGACTTACTGAGGGATCAGAAATCATGGCAGCGCAGGGAAAGAAGGTGCAGGATGCATATTCGCTACGCTCAACCCCTCAAGTCATTGGTTCAGTCCGGGACGCGCTGAACTATGCCCGGTCGCAGGTCGAAATCGAACTCAATGGGGTTGGTGACAATCCAGTTTTCCTCGTCGACGAACAGAGGGTCATCACAGGAGCGAACTTCCAAGGCACTCCGGTCTCTCTTCCGATGGAAATGGTGGGTACGGGGCTCTCTATGGCCGCCGTGCTCTCCGAACGACGACTCAACCGACTGACCAATCCTGCCCTCTCTGGTGGACTTCCACCCTTCCTGACCGAACATGCCGGGATGCACTCGGGGTTGATGGTGGCCCAATATACCGCTTGCGCACTAGTTGCAGAGACGAGGATTCTTTCTCATCCTGCTGCGAATCAAAGTATTCCAGCTGCAGCCGATCAGGAAGACTTTGTCAGCATGGGCATGACCACTACGCAGAAGACCGCGCAAATCATGGAGAATTGCTATTCAGTTCTCGCAATAGAGTTTATCGCCGCTGCCCAGGCTCTCGACATCAGAGGAATGAAGCCGGGTACTGGTGTTGCTGCGGCGCATTCACTCATCAGGGAGAAGATTGCTCACCTCGACGAGGACCGGCCGCTCTTCCCTGACAACGATGCCATGCTGGAACTTCTCAAGTCGGGTGAGTTACTTACGGTGGTCGAAGCTGCCATCGGCGAACTGGATTGATTCTCCCAGTCGCCCCGCCTTTTTTGGGAAAAACTCATCTCGCTTCGGCAAGCAGACGCTCTAACCTCAATTCGACATCATCGAGACCGGTGAGTTGCATTATTCTAAATCGAAGTTTTGTGGCATCGGCGTTGAAGCCGAGTGACTCGAGTTCTCGAATTCGGCGCTCACATTCAACCGCTCGGCGAACCTTCTCCTCATACGCGAGGTATCGATTGTAACGGTTTTCACGGTCATCTTCAAGGAGGACGGGTTCGAGTTCACCCACGTCGAAGCCCATCGAAGCCCACTGTTCCAATCGGCGTTGCAGCACGGCGCGCGAAAGACTGGCAAGAGGGATTCTACTCAGCATCAGCAGTCCGGGTTCTACTTCCACCGCAACAGTTTCGTGGTCTACCTCATCCTCACTCGGTTCACGCCGGTCCTCCTCAGAAACCTCTGCTTTCGACTCCTCATCTTTTGACTCATCATCTTCTGAGTGTGATTCCGTACCACCGTATTCTTCTTGGCTCGAATCGAATTCATCAATCTTGATGGACACGGCTTCGCGCCGTAACCGTGCCACCTGCGTAGCCTCGAAAGCGAGGGGGTTGTACGGAAGAATGAGAGTCCAACCAGTCCCAGCGACCGCATCACCGACACTCTGTACGAAATTCATCAATGCGTCGAATCCGTGACGACTTCCGAGATATTCGACAGCATCCAGCCAGATAATACCGCCTCCCTCTCCGATACTGGTAGTAATTAGGTGGTGTAGCCTCTCTAGCGCGGGTTCGATGGCGTGGGGCTCGTCAGCCGAACTGAGCCAGTAGAACTCTATTGACTCCAGACGAATCCAACGACCCAAACGTTGTGGTGAGAGCCGAGAAAGGACAATCGTAGTACTATTTGGAGCCGTCATTTGCTGAAGCCAAACATAACCGGAGCGAGGGTCATCCAATTGGATTCCATATACCCGCCCAGACTCCAATAATGGCATGCTCGGAACCCCTCCCACAAGCGACTCAAACAAGGCCGTTCTTGACGCCTTCGGCGTCATGGAGTCTGAAGTGTATGAATCAAACCTTAGGGTTTTGTTCCTCATGAACCATTAAATCCCCGTGTTAGGTGGATTACAGAGGGGAGAAGGCCATGCCGGACGAAATTGAGGGGGAAAGTGGAGGTTCAGCAGTTGCCCAATGTGGCGCCTGTGGTGAAATAATTTCTATCGATTCAAGCAAATGTCCGGCCTGCAATGTCTCCTTCAGTGGAGTCGAAGGTGTCGACCAAGGTGAGTGCGGGGCATGTGACGCTCTGGTCCCATTGGATTCGAAGTCTTGCCCTGATTGTGGCATCTCATTTGTGATGGACGATCTTATTCAGAGCGTTCGGGAGTGGATGGTCAGCGAGGGACTCTCCGTAATTGATGTCTTTGGTAAATGGGATTCTAATGATGACGGAGTCATCTCGCGTACTGAAATCCGCGATGGCTTACTTGCCGATGGCATAGCCGTCCTGCCAGAACATGAGGTCGACCGCTTCCTCCTCCAAGTTGACTTGAATAAGGACCAGGAGGTCCAACTCGGAGAACTAGCGGCTGCCCTCCTTCTTCCAGTGAGTGATGAATCCGTCGTCGGTTCCGTCGTTGGATCCGACGATTCTGAGGCCGATTCTGATGACTCGACTCCTGATAGTGACTCTGATTCTTCTGACGATGAGGTGGATTCCGAAGAGGCGGCTGATAAAGCTGATGCCGATGAAAGCGGCGACGACGATACATCGGATGATGACGATGAAGCTGATGATGACGATACATCGGATGATGACGATGAAGCTGATGACGACGATGAAGAAGAGGACGACGAGGATAGTGAGGAAGATGACGATGTCGACGAGGAAGAAGACACTGAATCTGCTGTCGACGCCTTCACTCGACTAATTGAGGCAGTTGATTCTTCATCGGAGTCCGCTAGAGGTCTCTTTGAGAAATTAGACAGAAATGAGAGTGACAATGTCGATCCTGATGAATTCAAAGATGCTGTCCGAGAGTTGATGGATGATGATTTCACTGACGAGGACTTGGATTCCATCATTTCTGCGATGGACACTGATGACGACGGATTCCTCGACATCATCGAATTAACCTCCGCACTTGAAGACCCAGAGAAGGTCATCGAGGCGATTGAAAAGCCCAAGCGGGAAGGGCCCGCTGATTGGCAACGGTTCTTGATGAGACACTACGAGAATGTCTTCCCTGTCACCTATGTATTGCTGGGTATTTTCATCGGCATTTGGGTGGTCAACGGAGTTATTGGACCCGTTGACGGTTCTGGCGGTCCGGTCGCCTTTGACGGCTCTGATACCGTATGGCCAGACGACATGCAAGTTGATCCCGGTGACATATATCCCTGTGACAAGACCTTCCAATTGTCGGGTTGCAAGAACTCATTGACACCGCTCTCTGGAGACTCTAGTTCAATGCCCGCTGGCTTCTATTGGGATGGAATAATGTTCATTATTCTCGGGATTGCCGCCTTGGTCGGTATCTTCCTTCTCTCTAGGCAAATCAAGGAATTGCGAGAGTCCCACCGTATGAAGCAAGGTGAGGACGAGGGTGACGATGACTCTGACGACGATGACGACGAGGATGACTCCGACGACGATGACGACGAGGATAACGAAGACGACGATGACGAAGAGGATGACGACGACGGGGATGACGAGGACGGGGATGACGAGGACGAGGAGATCGAAGTAGGCTCCCATGTTGGAGTCGAACACGGCGGCGAGGAGTGGTCCGGTACAATCGTTGAATTCGATGATGAAGAGGATGAAGTCTTAGTCAAGAATGACGATGATGACGAAGAGGTTTGGGTACCTTTCGCCGCCTTATTCGTGGATTGATAGCATGGTCGACCCACTCGAAGTTTTCCATAACCTCGAGTCATGCCCCAACTGTGGGTGTCTCACCAAGCAGGGCGCCCTACGCTGTCCTGAATGTGGTTCTTTCCACACCGACCTGAACTCTCTTCCCGATAGAGACCCGCCTCCACCCTCACTTGAGCCTCCGCCGCCCAAGGATCTGGATCCGACTCTTTACAGTCTCAATCCAGCTGCTCCGTTGCCTGAAGAGAATAATGACGAGGAAGAACCAACAGTCCCTACAAGACTCTGGGATGATTCCTCCACTGACTTCGCATTTGATGATTCAATGGATTATGACTCAATGAAAGATCGGATGGAGTCCCAATTGCCTGACGATGATGAAGAAAAGTCGAGGGTTAAGGGTGAAGAACATGAGTGAACCGGGTCATCTGAAACTTCATCCGGGACTCAATCCCGAACCGTTTTCCTGTACTATTGACGATGTCGAAGAGTCAGAAGATGGTACTTGGGCAACTCTCGATCGGACCTTCTTCTACCCGAGTGGTGGGGGCCAACCAGCCGACCACGGTACTCTCTCAGATGGAGAGAACGAGTTGAGGGTGGTGAATGTCACTGGGAAAGGGGGAGTTCGCCATCAACTGGAACACTGCGATGCCATCGATGAGATGCGGGGAGTGGATTTACAAGCGACGATAGACATAGAAAGGAGAAATGAACTCTGTAGAATGCACACTGCTCAACACCTGATTTCAGCTGTAGCCGATGAGTTCTGGGGCGGCCGAACGGTGGGGAATCAGATTCGGCTCGACTGTACCAGGATTGACCTCGGGTTCGAAAATCGGGACCAATTCGACAGAGACATGTTGCAACAGTCAGTAAACGAGTATGTCAAAGCAGATTTGCCTGTTTTCATGGATTTTCAGGAACGTTCGGTGCTCGTTCAAAACCCACTGGTGAGGGTCAACATGGACCTCATTCCAAAACACATCAATAACTTGAGAGTGATTACGATAGTAGGAGTGGACATCTGTCCATGTGCAGGAACGCATGTCGAGAGCACCGGTCAAATCGGACAGATTGAGATAGGTAGAATCAGGTCAAAGGGCGCTGGAAAGTTGCGTGTGGAATACACACTCAATGATTGAATGTCACAAGTATTCGTGAAATTACTTTAGTTGGTTTTCAACCAGTCAAGTCACTTTCGAATACATACTCGTGTACTCAACTAACGCGCGATTAATCGAATTGATAAATTATGGACAGGCCGAGCTATGTACAAATCCGCCCTTACATCAATTGTTGGTGGGCTCGGGCGGATTTGAACCGCCGATCTTCGCCATGTCAAGGCGACGTCATAACCCCTAGACCACGAGCCCTCTCATTTTGTTAGTAGTGTGGCGGTCATAATCGATTCGGATAGATGAGGTCGATTCATCCGATGATTTTTGAGATCTTGCCTGTGCAGCCATCTTGTTGGCAAGTACCTCCAACCCGAGTGCGGCCATTGCTCATCTTGAAAATTTGAGGACCCGCAATTGGTCCATATGTCTTGCACTTCAAACAGAACCCTTGGTAGTCCGCCATAGCAACCGACCCGAACCACCGGGGTACCAAATATGAATGCTGCGCGTGATGCGTCAGAATTCGAGTTCCACTTCAGTTCAAGAAGCCGGAGATTTTCCTAGTTCCAAAGGGTGTAGCCTCAGAGGACTGAATACGGGGTAAATCGACTGTTAAGGATGTTGGCAAGAATCTAATTGAGGTACTGCAAGGCTGTTTATGAACTCAGACTTCAAAGTAGAAAATTCAAAGGGCGGATAATGCGCCTTATGCGCCCCCACGGGAAGCGGTATTGACTGGGGGTTTCCTGGAATTCGTAAGCGAGATCGTTTTCAGCGCACCAGATTCCAAATTTTCCACCTTATTGAATAGATGATATAAGTATTTTGCATTATGCATCACCAAATGCCTATTATTGAATTTACTTATCTATCCAATTCAAGGGAGACCCTTCACAGAGGGTGGCGAGGAATGGAGATTGACCTGGAGTCAGACACCAGCCGTCCAATTCCTCGCCCCACAGAATGTTTAGTGAGGCTGGTCCGCCGACCTCAATAGTACCGAGAGGCCGACCCTTGGGGTGCCTCAGCCCGACTCCCGCATTGCGTGAGCAACCTACGAGGGTAGCAAGCGGGTCGATACCGCACCGGTGAACTGCTAGGCTGGCAGCGAACGGCAGGCTGAGGGAGTGGCAGTTCGGGTTGAAGTCGGAGGCGAGTGACCAGACCCAACCCTCGTCAATGCATTTCTGGAAGGGGGGCCAGTGGTCGAGACCGAGCACATATGGCGTGCCGGGTAGAAATCCCTGCAGTGTGCCGGCGTCATGACACGCCTGTCTAGCGGATTCGGAGGAATGAGCGGCATGGTCGGCGGTGACCGCCCCCAATTCAGCTGCAAGGTCCGCTCCCTCGCAATTAGAAAACTCGTCAACATGCAATCTGATTTCAAGACCCCCGTCGATTGAAGCGCGGCAGATGTCCTCGGTCTCTTGGAGTGTGAACCAACCCTCCTCGCAGAACACATCGGCCGATGTGGCGATCCCCTGTTCCAAAACCGCTGGTAGTTGTTCCGAGAGAATCTCTTCGACATACAACTCCTGTTCTCCTCCGGGTGGAGTTGCGTGGGCACCGAGCCAGGTGTGAGATAACTGGAGTGGGGTCCTCCTCGCCAACTCATCAGCAGCGGCCAACAGCCGAAGTTCGCTCTCCGTCGACAGGCCATAACCGCTCTTCGCCTCCAAGAAGGTGGTCCCGTTCCCCAACGCCACCTGAGTACGCCGGAAACCCTCCATCACAAGTTCCTGCAAAGTCGACCTGCGCGTCGCTGACACGGTCTTGCCAATTCCGCCACCCATCTCTGCAATCTCTCGATATGAGTGGCCCTGCTGACGCAGCGCGACCTCGTTCGAACGGTCGCCGCTCCACAACAGGTGGGTATGGGCATCGACCAACCCGGGAATGACGGCCTTGCCGACCAAATCCCAGACCTCTAGTGGGCCGTCTTCAAGTCTGTGTGGTGTGGTACCCGAAAGGGTGACTCCGGGTGCGAATTCTTGTTGGAGTTCCTCTGATTCAGCAATTGACTCTATCGTATCTCCTCGAATCAGAATCGCCTTACCTGCTCCGTAAGTCAGGGCCTCTCGGTCGAGAATATCTGTACCGGCAAGTGGCCCACTCAGGCCAATCGGCGCTAGGTGGGCAAGCGGACCAGCATTGAGAAGGAGCAGGTCCATGCACCTGCGATCATTCATCAGGCTTGAAATCATGTGCCATCTCCCGAGGAATGGGAGAGTGGGTCTGTGGCCGAGGGAATCGTGATAGGAATCGAGTCAACTGCCCACACTTTTTCGTTTGGCTGGGTCGACCAAGAGGGAGCGCCTCAACCCTCTCATTCTGCCTTCTTCCGACCTGAGAAAGGTGGCATTCACCCCCGTGAAGCGGCCGATCATCATGTGGAACACACATCTTCTCTAATCTCCTCTCTTCTCGACTCGGGGGTGGACCCCAAAGAGGTCAGCGCCATCGCTTTCAGTCAAGGGCCGGGTCTCGGACCGTGTCTTCGTATCGGCGCGAGTGTGGCACGTGCCCTCTCGCAGCAGTGGAACGTCCCCCTCGTCGGAGTTAACCACTGTGTGGCTCATATCGAAATTGGACGCCAAGTCTGTGGCGTGGATGACCCAGTCCTGCTATATGTCTCAGGAGGCAACACCCAAGTCATCGCCCGCATGGCGGGACGGTACCGGGTTCTCGGTGAAACACTTGATATCGGAATCGGAAACATGCTCGACAAGTTCGCTCGTGAACGGGGGATGACCTTCCCCGGTGGACCGAAGATTGAGCAGAGAAGTGCTGCACATGCATCTGCAAATCCGGATTGCTCATTGGACGGGTTAGAACTCCCATATGCTGTACAGGGCATGGATCTCGCGTTTTCGGGTATCCTCACTGCGGCACTCCAGTATGTCAAGACAGGAAGTTCCCTGAACGCTGTCTGTTGGAGCCTGCAGGAACATTCCTTCGCGGCCTGCGTCGAGGTCGCTGAAAGGGCGCTCGCTCATACCGGCAAAAGTGAGCTGTTGCTAGGCGGCGGAGTCGCCTGCAATGACAGACTTCGGATGATGTGTGAGACGATGGCCTCTGAAAGGGGGGCTACCAGTCACGTACCTGACAGAATGTATTGTGTTGACAACGGTACCATGATCGCTACCCTTGGGCGCTTGCAACTTTCCAATACCGGAGCTACACCGTTCGAAAAATCCTCAATCCGGCAAGATCTTAGAACTGACGAAACTCCAATATCGTGGGATTAAGTACACTCAATTCCCCACCCACATTCACCTAAATCCGGTTTTGAATTCATCATCCTAGAATGGCTGATAAGGTTCCCTGCCCACAACAACAGAAGCAAACCTCACCTGTCGACCCCAACTGCAAGGGTTATGAGGGGTCGGCAGTAGCGCAGGCCGTCGGAGAGGTGGAAGCGCTTGGCGAAGAAAGCAAAACCATTCAATCCATTTGACCCGAATTCAATAAAACCGAAGGCAAAACCTCGGTTAGATCGTCCCCCAACAACGGCTCCAAGGAAATCAACTGGTCCGCCGGCACCGATTGCGCCGTCTGAACCACTGCCACCCGAGGAGTCCACCTCCAGACCGGCAATTCCCCTCGCCCATCTGTCTCCAGATATAGAAGAGACAAGCCCTGAGACAGAGCCTGTAGAGCAACCTTCAGATGAGCCCGCAGAGGCGGACCTCACTACAGAGGCGGAAGAATCTGAGGCAACTGATGAACCTCTGGAAATTCAGCCTCCAGCCGTCGAACCAATCGAAGATGAGGAGGAATCACCTAGCCCCGTCACCGCATCGGGTTTGGGCCGCAGGGTTGGATTGAGGAATCAGGAAGAACCTGAAGTCGAGTCGAATGCAATCTCCGCAGAGGAGAGGGTCTCTGGTCTAATCGCCGAATCCAAGCAGTTGGCTACAGAATCTGGTATGGATGTTCAGGAGTCTCCGGAACCGAAAAAGGTTCATCCAGACCTGCAACTCACACAACATTTCGTACAACCCCCGAAGAAGGAGAAGGGGAAATTTCGGCCACGCCGACGAAAGGTGAAGCCACCGCCCGCCAAACGAGTCGTCAAGTTGAATCGACGCAAGTACATGGACTTCAAGGTCGACCTCCGTGAAATCATGGAAGAGGAAAATGTCCCTGATGAACACCGGGCAAATGTGCTGGGCAGTACATGGGCTAAGGGTGAGAGATCTGGAATCGGCGCCGCATTGGAGTATGTCAATGAAAAGGAGGACGAAGGTATCCTTTCGGAGGCTGCCGCAAATCGTATTCGAAGAGTATTAAAATCATATCGTACGGAGAGATGAAGATGTCAAAAATTGATGATAACAAGGTCGCAGTGGTACATTACAAAGGAACATTCCCTGAAGATGGTGAAGAATTCGATTCAAGTCACGACCGAGATCCACTTGCCTTCCTCATTGGTCATAAACAGATGATTCCCGGGTTTGAGCGAGAGATGATGGGTGCCGAAGTAGGCGAATCACGAACTTTCACCCTGATGCCGGAGGACGCCTATGGTGAGAAGAGTGATGAAGCAGTAGTTGACATTCCCCGCGAAGAATTTCCTGACGACATTGAACTAGAGCTCGATATCGTATTGATGTCAGAAGGCGGGCCCTTTCGAATCGTTGGAATCACCGATGAAATCGTGAAGTGTGACTTCAACCATGTGCTCGCAGGCCGAGCCCTCAAGTTTGAGGTCGAGGTCGTCGAAGTTCGCGACCCTTCAGAAGAAGAATTGTCACACGGTCATGTGCATGGCCCCGGTGGCCACGAACACTGATTGAGCGTGTCAGTCACATCAAATTCTGCGATGATGGTTTTGGTCCCGACCCAATACATAGTGCCTCAGAGTGCATTCAGTCGGATTCTCCTACCGAAACGATTGACGGCGGAGCACCACCTCGCCGTATCCGAGGGGTGAACAAGTGAACGATGATGAGCGCTTTGAGACCCTCGGGGGAATTCCAATTCCGGAACTCCCAGATGAGGGGCATCTCGCCTCATCGGGCGGTGATTCGGGTATCGGAAAACCAGGTTCACAACCCTATACGAGAGGAATTCACTCGTCGATGTACCGGAACCGAACTTGGACCATGCGCCAATATGCTGGATTCTCCTCTGCGAAGGAGACCAACAACCGCTTCCGCTCTCTACTGGAAAAGGGCCAATCCGGCCTTTCAGTTGCATTTGACCTCCCAACCCAACTCGGCATGGACTCTGACGATTCGCTGGCATACGGCGAGGTCGGCAAGGTCGGGGTCGCAATCGATTCCATCCACGACATGAGACAACTATTCTCGAATATCGACCTCGGAAAAGTCTCCACATCAATGACGATCAATGCCCCCGCAGCCGTACTCTTCGCGTTGTACGCGAGCGTAGCAGAGGAACAGGGGGTGGACTTGGGAAGTCTGAGAGGGACGGTGCAGAATGACATACTGAAGGAGTATATCGCCAGAGGAACCTATGTTTTCCCACCTGAGCAATCTATGCGCCTGATCACCGATTTGATGGGATGGTGCAAGGACAACGCTCCAAGTTGGAACACAATCAGCATCTCCGGATACCATATCCGCGAAGCGGGCGCGACCGCCGTCGAAGAACTCGCATTCACACTCTCAAATGCCCTAGCCTATGTGCAGGCTGCCGTCGATTCCGGGCTTGGCGTTGACGAATTCGCGCCAAGGCTCTCATTCTTCTTCGGATGCCACAACGACCTCTTTGAGGAAGTTGCGAAATTTCGCGCAGCTCGTAGGCTCTGGTTTGAGTTGATGACCGAAAGATTCCACCCAAAGGATCCGAAAAGCACCCAACTTCGCTTCCACACCCAGACTGCAGGGGTTACGCTCACCGCCCAACAACCGTTGAACAATGTTGTACGGGTCTCTTATCAAGCGCTCTCAGCCGTTCTCGGAGGCACCCAATCACTGCACACCAACTCCTACGACGAGGCCCTCGGCCTCCCCACCGACGAATCCGCCACGATCGCTCTCCGAACACAGCAGGTCCTAGCCGCGGAGACGGGAGTAGCAGATGTTGTTGACCCCCTCGGAGGCTCTTGGTACGTTGAATCGTTAACAAATGAAGTCGCCTCGCGTGCGCGCTCACTAATCGACGAAATAGAAAATCGGGGGGGTGCACTATCTGCGATTGAATCAGGATTCCAACAGAGAACCATTCACGAGTCGGCTTGGAGACAGCAAAAGGACCAGGAATCTGGTTCTCGGCAGGTAGTGGGGGTCAACCATGCCACACAGGATGAGGAGACAGGTTCGAACTCAGGGCTGAAGTTGGATCAAACCGTTCACAAAGAGCAGTGCGACGCCCTCACCTCCATTCGAGCGGGTAGGGATTCTGATGCTGCAAACGACGCCCTGAATGCTCTACGCGTGGCAGCCGCAGGCGGTGACAACCTGATGCCTCACATATTCGTCGCAGTAAAGGCTGAGTGCACGGTGGGGGAAATCATGGGTGCACTGAAGGAAGTCTTCGGAACTTGGATGGCGCCGAGCGGATTCTGAGGTGAAATGGTGCGAAAAGTCAGGCTTGATCATATCGGAATTGCGGTGAACGACTTGGACGCCGGTAGCGAGTTTTGGCGAATTCTTGGTCTGAGTCAGAGCGGAGACGACGAATCCAACCAGGAGCAGGGAGTCAATATCAGATTTATCGGCACTTCGGGCGGTAAACCTCCTAAGTTGGAATTGCTTGAACCGACAGGAGAAGATACGCCGATTGGTCGCTTCATTTCTAGGCGGGGAGAGGGAGTTCAACAACTGGCATTCGAAGTCGATGATTTGGAATCACTTTTGGCAGAATTATCTGCAGCTGGAGTAGCCCTCATCGATGAGACCCCACAGAGTGGGGCAGCAGGCACGCGAATCGCCTTCGTCCACCCAAAATCAACCGGTGGGGTTCTCGTTGAACTGCTTGAACGAGAGTGACGGTCCTGACCATCAGACCCATCCATTCCCCAACACGGTTCCAACAGGTTGAGGCATCCCTCTATTGACGCAGGAAACGGTCAAAGAGGGGTCGTTAGTCGGCTGCCCATGCAGACCTGTATCATCCACCTATTGGCACAACCCCACATCGACGCACCAACCGTTCGTTCGGAAGTAGATTTCCTAGAACAATCACTCACCCAACTTCGCCATGACGGTGCTATCAGTAATGACGCGTATCTCGACGCTGGGGCCATCGAAGGCGGGCTGGCGATGCTCGCCAATCTTCTAGACCTTGGAATTCCAAAAAGCGAGGTTCAAGATCATTTGAGGCAACTCCATGAGCGCGCCGGTCGGATTCATGAAGCACACCCGACTCTCGACGGAGCGGTGGAAGCACGCCGCCGGTGAGAGACCCCGATGTCGCGCACTATTCTTTCCGTTCGCGGAGTATCGAAATCCTTCGGCGATGTGCACGCTCTGAAGGATGTCAGCATCGACCTCTATCGTGGCGATGTTGTCGGTTTAGTCGGCGGAAATGGAGCTGGAAAGACCACTCTTCTTCGACTCTTGTGTGGGCTATACCAACCAACAGAAGGTGAAGTAGTCCATTTAGACAAATCGGGAATCGAACATCCTGTCGCGGAAGTGAGAAGCAACCTCGGAGTGGTCCCTGAATCGACCGGCCTATATGCTCGGCTGACTGCATGGGAAAACATTCGATATCACTCCCGCCTCAATGGGATTTCAGACAAGCAAGCATGGAACCGCGCATTCAGAATCGCTAGAGAACTCGACATTGAGGATGATCTGCAGAGACCGACCAGAGGATTCAGCCGTGGAATGAGACAAAAGACCGCTCTCATTCGCGCCCTCTCACACGACCCGGAACTACTGCTCTTGGACGAGCCAACCGGTGGACTAGATGTCACATCGGCCAGGAAGGTGAGAGCACTTGTTCGCAAACTCGGCGAAGAGGGAAGGACTGTCATCTACAGCACCCACAAGTTGAACGAAGCCGAGGAAGTTTGCGACCGGATCATCATCATCCACAATGGGACTCTGAGAGCCGATGGAACTCCCGCTGAACTGATGGGCGCAACTGACGCGACAACTCTCGAAGAGGCATTCGTTCGCCTCACTCAAGATGCCAGCCGTGAAGTCGAGACTCCAGAACCGGCCTCAAAGTTCCAGCAGTTTTGGTCCCGCCTTACCACTCGAGTAAGGAAGCCACCAGGGAACGGAGGTGAGAACGATGCGTGAGGGGATGGCTCGGATTTGGACCGTCGCCAGCAAGGAATTAGTTGATTTTGTCAGGGATTGGCGTACTCTTGTCGCACTCGTTCTAGTTCCGCTGCTGATTTTCCCCCTGTTTTTCATCGCATTGCCACTTTTCATGCAAGGCGAAATGTCGGAGCTCGACCAGTACTACCTAGACCTCGAAGTCCAACTCGCAGACGGGGATGAACTTCCAGACGCGCTCCCTCAACCCTTTGCCGACCACCGACTCAACCAGACAGTCACCACGCTCGACCCTAACCTGTCCAACCTCTCCGATACTGGTGATGATGCTGTCCGCATCCAAAATGGTGAGATTCATGTCATTTTGCGACTGCGAAGCAGCCAATCGAATTCCACCGAATCATGGGATTATGCAATCCTCTATGATGCCACACAGGAACTCTCCTCCGAAGCGAGAAGTCGGGTGTTCAATGTCATAGAGGCGTGGGAGGATGACATCATCAATGCGACCCTTGCTGAATCCAATCTGACGCGCGAGGAGGCGCTCGACCCTATCCACTGGGACGGTGACTTCGGGCAGGCGAATGTTGCTACCTCTGCTCAAATAGCAGGCTTTGCCCTCTCGATGTTCATTCCGATGATTGTGGCGATTTGGACAGCATCGTCTGCGATTCAACCGTCTGTTGACTTGACTGCTGGTGAGCGTGAGAGAGGGACCATGGAAGCCCTCCTCTGCACTCCTGCCCGCAGAGTTGAACTGCTCTATGGGAAGTGGTTGGCGGTTGCCACGGTCGCTGCGGGCAGTGTCCTATTCCAGATGCTGGGGTTATTGATTGCCGTCTCATTCCTGTTACCTGCGGATACCTTTGGGGTTCCCGAGTTATCGGTAGGTGCCATTGCGAGTCTTCTCCTTTCGGTGGTTCTCTTCGCAGTTTTCGTCGTCGCAATAGAACTTGCACTAGCGGTGCGCGCCCACTCCGTCAAGGAGGCAGGCACCGTGCTTGGACCGGTTGTGTTGGCCTTCATCGTGCCAGCGATGTTCGCTCAATTCGTCAACTTGGAGGGAATCGAATGGTGGTGGTTCGTGGCACCTGTGTTCAATGTCTGTCTCGCTATGCGTGAGGCGCTGCTCGACATCACTGACCTGACTCATGTGGCTCTCTGGCTCGGCTCGTCACTGTTCTACGCCATCGTAGCCGTCACCTGGGCGGCGAAGCAGTTCCAACGGGAAGACTTGGTCGAGAGCATCTCCTGATGTTGGTGGCGCCAATATCCTCCGCGTATGCGCAGGGTATTACCCTAGTAATACTTAAATGCGCCTTTCAACCCCCAATGGTCATGCCCAAGATTAGTCTGGACATGCCAAATGAGTTGCTAGAGGATCTGAAGGTCCATGTCGGCGATGCGAAGAAGTTCGTCAGCGTCGCAGACGCCGTCAGAACGGCCTGCCGCAAGATGCTCGACCATCTGGACGAAATTGATACTCGTCACGGCAGAATCGAGGGGGACAGCTGAATGGTTACTCGTGAAGAGGCGGAAGCGGCCGTTGACACATTGGTACGCTTTGTCGAGGGGGGGAACGGTGAGTTGCGAGAGGGTTTGGTCCGTACTCCAGAGAGAGTCATTGACTCATTTTCAGAAATCTACGGAGGCTACGGGCAAGAAGGCGCAGAAGTTCTCGATTCAACCTTCAACGGAGAGGGGTACGACGGAATCGTCCTGCTTAGAGACATCGAATTTCACTCTACCTGCGAACACCACCTACAACCCTTCCATGGTAGAGCACATGTCGCCTACATCCCAACCGACCGTATCGTCGGCATCAGCAAACTCGCCCGATTGCTCGAGATGCACGCCCGCCGCCTACAGAATCAGGAGCGCATCACAAAGGATGTTGCAGACGACCTCGAGACTCACCTCAGCCCGCTCGGCTGCGCAGTCATCATCGAAGCCTCGCACGGCTGCATGCAGTGCCGCGGTGTCAAGAAGCAGAACTCGGTGATGACCACCAGCGCCATGCGCGGCGTCTTCTTCGACAAGTCCGAAGCGCGGACTGAACTTATGCAACTAATTCGGAGTGCGCCACTCTCAAGGTGATTAGATGAGCGAAGACACTCCCAAATTAGTCGCCCTTCCGCTAGTACATATCATCGAAGAATCTGTCATACCAGAACAGAGCCCAAGGGAGGAGGACCCCTTGGACCAGGTGTTTCCGATAGTGGAGATGTTCCATTCAGTTCAGGGAGAGGGACATCACGCCGGAGTTCCATCAATTTTCATCCGATTTGGAGGCTGCAACCTAGCTTGTTCGTGGTGTGACACCGAATTCGACAAGTGGGACAACATGACCCTGCGTGACATCATTCGCGAAATGCATCCGTGGGAGTGCAACAGAATCGTTCTCACGGGAGGTGAGCCGGCCCTACAAGACCTCTCGACCCTCGCCCAAGTTCTCAAGCCGATGGGCTACAATCTGGCCATCGAAACCAATGGGACCATCGAACTTCCAAAGGGTGCCATGGACTGGGTCTGCGTATCTCCGAAAGACCAAATGTACCCCAATGTGAAGATTCGCCAACTGACAGGGGATGAACTCAAAGTGGTCTGGGTCGGTCAAGAGCTCTCGATGTATGACGATCTCAAGGGTGGATTCGGACATCACTACCTGCAACCATGCTACGACGAATCAAAGGATGTTCACTGGAATGGTAGGAATTTCCGCGAAACCTTCGAGTTGGTGAAGGACAACCCAGACTGGTGTCTCTCTCTTCAGACTCACAAGTGGATGGGGGTCGACTGATGGTCCGCAGAGTGGCGATGATGGCGTTATCCGGTGGAATGGATTCCACCTCGCTGATGATGAGGCTTCTTGCCGATGGCTACGAAGTTCATACCATCTCCTTCGACTACGGCCAGAAGCACAAGGTGGAGTTACAACGGGCTCAGGCGAACTTGGCCTACTTGGAACAGAACGGACACCATGTACGCCACAACATGATTGACCTCACCTCAGCAATGTCCACTCTCCACTCCGCGCTGACCGATGATTCCATGGCGATTCCTGAAGGGCACTACGAGGAGGAGCAGATGAAGCAGACTGTGGTGCCAAACCGCAACGCAATATTTGCCTCCATTCTCTACGCCAGCGCACTCTCTCTTGCCGTCAAGGAGAGAGTCAACGTCGAAATCGCTCTGGGTGTTCATTCGGGCGACCACGCCATTTACCCAGATTGTCGACCACAGTTCTACGCCGCACTTGCAAAGGCGTTTGAGATTGGGAACTGGGATTCTGAGTTCGTCTCCTTCAAATTGCCCTACATAGATGGCCACAAGGAGACCATACTTCGAGACGCTGAGATGGCGATTACCCAACTGGGTCTAGACTTCGACACCGTTTTTCGCAACACAAACACCTCGTACAACCCCGATGAGAGGGGGCGTTCTCCGGGAACTTCTGGAGCTGATGTCGAGCGAATCCTCGCTTTCCATGCGATTGGTCGGGCTGACCCTGTCGCATATGTGAGGCCGTGGAAGGAGGTACTCTCCCACGCGCTCTCTGTCGAGGAAAACCACCGCGGGGTGACGCCATGAGCACAAGCATTCGCCGCTGGATAGAAACGGACACGGGTCATCGTGTTCCGAACCACAAAAGCAAGTGCAAGCACATGCACGGACACCGTTACCGCTGGGAGGCGGAGGTCGAGGGTGAGGTGGTCACTGAATCAGGCGTCTCGGAGGAAGGGATGCTCATCGACTTCTCCGAGATATCCACCATATTGACGGAACAAATTCACGATGTTGTCGATCACGCCTTCGTCGTTTATCAAGGGGACGCCGAGGCACGCTCAGCACTGGATGCCATGGGAGAGGAGCACAGAACAGTGCTGGTAGATTTTATCCCTACAGCAGAGAACTTTGCCAAGTGGGCCTATGAACAAGTATCTCCTCACATCAAGACTGTATACGGAAACAAACTACGACTCGCGGCATTCCATGTACGAGAGACACCTAAGTCATGGGCCAGCTGGCGTCCCTGACTACTCTTCTTCGGCTGGGGTTTCTTGCAAAGCATCACGCGCCTGAATCATCACTCCAAGAATCCGATGCGCCTCATCATCTAGCGGCATCCCTCGCATGATGACCCGCTTGAGAGTTTCAGCAATCCCCTGCCTCTTGTGCTCTCGAACGGTAACTGCAGCAGCCAAATCATCACTCAACTCATGGATCATCCGCCTCAGGTCTGGGGCGAGAAGCCTATCCGGATGGGTCGTCATCGGAAGTCCATCCTGTTCACCTAGTTCGGTTTCGATGAGGTTCTTGTGCATCTCATAGAGGAGAACCGAGACTGAATGGCTGAGGTTGAGAATCGGATACCCTTCCCAAGTCGGAATGGTCACCAGAATGTCGCACTGCTGCAACTCCTCAGTGAGCAGGCCAACGCCCTCGCGCCCGAACACCAAGGCGACGCGGCCCTCGATTTCGTGCAACCGAACTGACAATTCCTCTGGCAAGACGAAGTGGCGGAAGGCTATCTTGAGCCCCAACTCTCTCTTCCCAGATGACCCGACTACAAGGGATACATCCTCCATACAGGATTTCCAGGTTGGGTAAACATTCGTCCCTCTCAAAACCGACTGCGCGTGTTTAGCTCGGTTCATCGCCTCGTCATCGAACTCATATCCGGATTCGGAGATAATTCGTAATTCAGCGAACCCGAAATTCAGCATCGCCCGCGCAACCGCACCTACATTTCCGCTGGTTTCTGGATTGACGAGCACCACAACCACATCGGCTGAGCGCTCGGGTAGTGGGATTGGCAAGTTCTTGCCCATCTGGTTCACTCCTCTTCAAACTCGGGAGGTTCCCACGCTTCGAGGGCGGGGCGGTCGACCGCTTGGTAGAGGAAAACGAGCCATTGGCGAGAGGTGTGGTCCGGCATTGGAATGCTGCGTTTGGCAACTCCGTTTTCACCGAGCCAGTCAAAGAAGGCTAACATCACGCGGCGGGAGGCGTGGCGCGCGAACGAGGGCTCGTGTTCCCAATCGAATTCAAGCCGCCCAGTCATCGGGGCATCTCCTTCAGTCGACTCGGCGCTGCTTGTAGGTGGTGACATAACCTGCAATCCAATTACGCATGCGCTTGTTAACAAGAACTCCGTCGTCGCCGACGAGATCGGTGTACTGCTCTACCAACTTCTTGTTGTGAAAAAACGGTGTATCGTGAAGAAGGCGGGCTTCGGTGAAGCCGGTCTTGGTGTAGGGATCGGTGAATTTCTTACCTTTGCATTTTGACTTCCCACACTTCTTTCGATCCTTTTTGTATGGCATTTCATGAGAGCAGTCTGCGCACTGATGGAATGTCGCACACTTGGCATCCACATCAGCGAAATTTTCGCACAGTTTACGTTCCTCATCGAACGGCATCACAAGCTCGCCTTCATACCCCGTGCCGCAAACATTGCACTCATGTACAAGAGGGAGGCAATTGCACACGGCATGATCATCGTTGGGACTGAACTGGTCTGGATAATCCTCACAGAGTCTAATGGCTCGAATCTTGATGAATGATGGTCTAATGTTTCCCACTTTATCTACCCCAGTTTTGGCCTCAGTATTTTGCCTCGTCCAGAACTACCTGAATTCTGTCGTCACCTTCGACACGGTCGACGATGATGTGGACTCGGCGTGGCGGCTTTTGGATGCCGCGCTCCCAGATTTTCTCATTGACCGGGGTGTCAATCCAGATAGTTTCGTCATCTTGGACCTTCATATGTCGCCCGACGAACTTCTTGATTTCGTTGACAGCGCGCTTAGCGCGGCGGGTGCGCGGGACAGCCCATGCAGCCCTAAGGGGGATGGTGTAGTGGCGAGTGCCGTGGAACAAATTTGAGTCAGCCATTCATTTCACCTCTGTAGTTTACTTCGGCGCCAGTGGTGCCTCTTTGGATGAGTAGTCACCTTGCGAGCGGTCCTCTGCATAACCCACACAGGGACACGGCGGTTGGTCTTGATGACCTTGTTCAATCGCTTCTTCTTCGGGCCGGGCTTGTTTCTTGCCATGTTATTCACCTCAGATTCGCCTAATCGTCGACTCGCGGCGATTTGAGCTTAGTTGTGCGAGAACTGTCTTCAGGGTCTCGTCATCGATTGGAACTTGAATTCGATTCTGTGTGTGGAGGTTGACCAAGTGGCGCTTGACGCCGAGGGCAACATCCTCGCGGGTCATTTCGACTGCTGCGAGACGCAGCCGTGCCTCAGGTGTGAGAATGATCTTCATCGCATCGGAAAGGGAGGACAATTCCTGCGAATCGACCTGCTCTTGAGCCTCAGCCTGCATCTGATGCTCAGCCTGGGATTCCAACTGCTGTTGAATTTCCGCCTTGCGAGCGGCGCGCAGGCGCTCGAGTTCGTCGTCGCTTGCCGACATGACTTCCCCCACCTCAATCTCCTCGCATCAGTACTTTGCAAGTCCAGGCGCTTCTGCCTCGACTGCTGGGCGCACTTCATGAGCGACCTCATTGAGCAACTTCTGACCGGCTGGGGTTAGAGTGCGACCCAACTTCACTGTGCCTGGCAGATTCGTTGCCATAACGACTAGCTTTGCTTCTTCCAATTGCTGGAGAATGGTGCGGATGATGTGGCGGCTGCCAGCCTTTGCTCGGTTTGGGTTGGCTCCGCGGTCACGGGACCCTCCGAATTCCTGAGCCAAATGGTTGACGCCGACGGGTGACATGGTGCCGACCTTCCGAAGAACAGCTGCTGAACGGACCTCCCACCAATCCTCCTGAACAGGAGGTCGCTCACGATGGATTCCGGTCTTGACATGCCTTGCCCATTCAGGCTGGGAAATTGTGTCCATTGCAGCAAGTTTGGTCGAGACGCCTTGGATCAGAATCCCGGCCGGTACATCGTGGAATGTGGTCATGCGCTACACCTTGCGAGTCGCCGACCGACCCCCCGTATTTAACGGGCACGGACTTCCCCGAAGGGGAACGGGTGACGAGACAGGTTCAGAACCAAGCGATACGATGAGTTGGTTGCGACCTTCTCATCTTGGAAATATAGAACAATTCCCACCACCTCTAAGGAACTTATTGATTCATCAACTTCATTCGGGTGCTTCATTCCCAAGGGTCCATGGAGAAGGCGATGGCTCGCAACCCCAATTTGGTGCGGACCCTACTCGGCCTCTCGGCGACCTTGATTTTGGTTCTCTCCTATGCTGTCTATTCGGCCACTCTGGACTCAGAGTACTACCTCTACGAGACTAGCAACGAGGCTATTGAGGTGAGCCCCCTTTTCGAGGGCGAAAACACCTCTGACACACTTACTTGGAGAGCCACCACAACCGGGGCTTTCTCGTGGGCGAACTTCTCAATCACCAATGCGCCCGAGGGATCTCTCTTCGAAGTGACCAGCGGAGGTCAGAAATGGTGGAGTGACCCGGCGCTTGGTACCGGGGAAGGGAGTCAGTTCAACTGTATGGAACCAAATCAGGACTTCGAGTTGATCAATCACTGTGAATATGCATTCACCCATTCTGTTGAAGCGAATCCAGTTGGTGAGGTGATTTTGATTGGCATCATCACAGATGCCCTTCCTATAGAGGGTATTGGCTCACTAAGGGCTGATACTCAGGCAGCCGCTGAAGCTGACGCCAATGATTTGGTCAATCGCTCTAATTCGACCATCACCTGGCTGATAACACTAAGCAACGAAGAAAGCATTTCCGTAAATACCGTCCAATTCGACATGACGCTGGTACAACATGAATTAGAATCTGTTGAACCCTTCCAATTAGATCCGGTTTCAGAGACGATTTGGTCACTCACGGCACTTCTCGGGTGCTTTGTCATGGTGCTAATCCTCCCGTTGGGATTCTACTATGCAAGTATCCTCAGAGAACGGCGGCAGGAGAGTGTCCGATTCGATGCCTCGGAGAGTGAATAGCTTGTTACATTGTGAATCTTAGATTCACTTCCGACAGACCGGCGATTTCAAATAGCCGGCAGGGAGGTAAAGAGCGACCTAGCATGCGCCATAACTCTACACTCCGAGTCAGCGTCATCGCCCTTTTGATGCTCCTGATGAGTTGGACTGCTTCGACACCAAACCTGCTGATTGGCGAGGCTGAGGCGGCGAGCGGAATTGATGTTCGGCCAATCAACTACGATGTGACATACTCCAATTCCGCTGACGAATCAAACTATCGCCTGCTCTCCAGCGCCGACCCATCAGGGGCTGGATTCAACCGCCCGGCGAGCCTCTATGTCATTGATGGAATGTTGAATGTATCCTCACAAATAACCGTGACAGTGATGAACTCGGGTAACAACCCCTCCGGCTCCTTCCAGATGAGTCTGGTCGTCCTACACGACGAATACACCGGATTTGAGATTCTCAATACCACCCTCACCGTGAGTTCGATTGCCTCCCAAGGGACGACCACTGTGAGTCACACCTGGATACCCCGCTACGGCGGAAACCACACGATGGTGGCAACCACGTTGCACGCCACCGATGACAATTCTGGAAATGACGCCTTCTCGCGTCCCATTGCCATCGGCCAGAATTACTTCAAGTGTGACACTCAAGCCTCATGGAACTTCGGCCCTAATTGGCAACTTGACTCCACAATCTCGCTGTCTGGCTCCGCCTGCCATGTCGGCACCAGCGGAACTACGAGCAGCCACGGCTCAAATTGGGACTATTCGATGACCAGCCCTTCATTCGACTTCTCAAATGCCCACCAATCCCCTAACACCTATGCAAAACTCGGGTTCTTCTACACCGGCTCCGGAGGTACTGGGGATGGCGTCAGAATGGAGTTCCGTGACCCCTTGAATGGTGTATGGCTGAACACCGTAAACAACGGATTTACACTCAGTGGAATCGTCGATGGTGACTTGACCGACGGCACCAACTGGCTCATCCAAAACGAACTGAACCGGCCGGGGCCGGGAGGCACTGCGGAGCCAGGGGTCGTCATCCCAACTTCAACCTTGAGTTCCCAGACAGAATTCAGGTTCAGATTCATCTCTGACAACAGCAACAATGAACAGGGATACTGGTTTGAGGACATTGTAATCATCTACGAAGAGAAGGCCTGGCCAGAGGAGTTCGGCGTTACAATCTCGAAGGGAATTGATGGCCACGCTCGTAGAGGTCATTGGGCTGAACACATCGTGACAATCCAAAATGTAGGTAACCTCACCGACCGATTTACACCGTCGATGACCGGCTTACCCTCGGATTGGGATTACCAGTTCATACACATGACTGGCTCTACCATTCTACCGAGTATGTCCCTAGAACTGGAAGCCGGTGAGTCAATCAGTTATCGGGTACAGATCAAACCTGGGCCGAGCGCAACCACTGGCACACATGCTGGGACGACAACCATCACTTCAGATACTCACGGCGCCACCTCTGCCAGCGTTGTACTCAACACGGTTGTTGACCCTGAGTACATTCCAGTGTGGGTCGATGTTCCACACTCAATCTACTGTCTCCCGGGGTCTTCCTGCGAGTTCTCCATCAACCTGAGCAACCAAGGTGATGGCTCCGACACCTTTGCGATCTCGTCTACCCCAGTCGTTCAGTGGGACAACTGGTCATTCGGCATCTCCTTCAACCAACCAGCGACAGTCACACTCTCACCTCTTGGCACAGCTGAAGTTCTGATTGCAGCCGACATTCCTTCCGAGGCCTTGCCAGGGCAGACCGCCTCAATAGATGTCGTCGCAACCAGTCAGGCAGACCCGGCGGTCAGCGACATCATCAGAGTCAATCTGACCGCATCCATGGTCACCGATGCCAGTGTCGGCGTGAACCCATCAAATGTACCCGTCAATGGTTGGTGGATTGAGCCAGGAGAATCAATTGAGATTCCTTTCACCGTATGGAACAATGCGACCAGCCAAGACTCATTCTCATTCTCTCTTGACGAGTCGAGTATGCGGGGCTGGAACGCGACACTTCCCGCCATGACCACACTAGTCGTCAGGCCGGCAGAGACCAGCCGAATCATTGTCACACTGACCGCGCCGATGAACGCACAGTCAGGCGACCCGGCGCCAATCTTGAAGCCGGAGGCGGTCAGTCAGATTTCTGGCACCTCTGCGCTGCCAACAGATTACAGTGGAGTCCGTGTCAAGATGTTGCACGACTTGATTCTCAGAGTAATCGACACTCCACAGTCGGTCACACCAGGGCAGCCAAATACTGCGGTCTTCGAGATTGAAAACAATGGCAATGGGCCCGAACTGGCCACCGTTTCGGTCGCTGGTCTCCCTTCGACATGGCAGTATGTCATCGAATTCGAGGGCATCCCCCTCTCTGGTCCAGTTTCCCTTTCGCCGGAGTACGAGGGGCTGGATGTCAAACAGTTCCAATTGATCATCACACCACCGGGGGGTGAAGATGCCAACTTGAACATTGAATTGACAGTTAGTGTAGCTCCTACAGATGGCACCGATCTGGATGATTCTGACAACAGCCACACATTTGAGGTTCTAACCGAGAGGATTACCCACCCTATGCTCACCTTCGATACAACTGAAATCAGTTCTAGAACCAATTCCACCCATGTCTTCGGAATGACCTTGAGAAATGATGGAAATGCTGTGGACCCAGAGATTCGTATCCGTATCGTTGCCGATTCGATGATACCGGGGATATCCACAACTCTGACATTTGGCGGTACCAGCGTCGGCCTTGTCGAATGGATTGATGCGCCAATCCCGCCACAGATGGATTACGACCTAATCTTGGTCATTGGAGTAGCCAATGATGTGCCAGTTGGTACGACGGTGACTTTCACGATCACCGTCGAGGGTACTGATGACAACGACGGGAATTCACAGACAATCACAAGAACTCTCGTACTCACCGTGGATTCTCACCGCGAAGTCTATTTCACTCACTCTATTCCCGATGCTAGTACCCTTGAGCCCGGACAACGCTCAACTTTTACCGTCAACGTTACGAGCCATTCCTCCTTCACTGAAGAACTGACTCTGCATGTCAGCGGCAATGACAACTGGGGTGTTCTATGCAATAGCCAGGAGAGTGGAAACGGAGAGTGGCTCATCGTGGTGCCTTCATCGAATAGCCCGTCCGGTCGCGAACTACAATGGGATTGTGAACTGACGGCACCGTCAGAAGCAGGTCAAGTGCCACTTGAGTTTTCGATTTCGGCCAGCGATGGTACCTCGCTTTGGTATGCTCGATCCTCCATCTCCTCAGAGGAGGTCGCACCAGAGCAGGGTGGCTTTTCCCTCTCAATTGTCAGTGGTGAACAAATGCCCCTGTTCATTGCTGGAATCGCATTCGTGTTCCTGATTTTCGTTACTGTCATGGTCGTCGCCATCAACAGGAAACGGCGAAGAATCGAGAGCGAATATGACGATGAAGAGGAAGAAGATGAGGAGGGTCCCGTCGCCACTCCTCACCGACAAGTTGCCCAACCTGTTCATGTCGCTGCCACCACCCAACCAGAACCATCTGCTTTCTCAGATGACCAATTCCGCGCTGCTGGATGGAGTGAACAGAAGATAACTGAATATCGTAGGGAAGCCGCGCTGGAAGCAGAGGAAGCGAGGGGCGCCCAGCAACAAGCCTCAGTTCAGGCGGCATACGCTCAGCAGGTACACCAACAACAGTTAGTCCCTCATCAACCACACCATCAGCAACCCCAACAGCCTCAGCAACCGTCAGTAATTCCTGCGGCGGCCCAAAAGCAAACTGGACTGAGCGACGCCTTTGGAAGTCTTGGCGTCACCCCCAGGACACAAACGGATGAACAGGAGGGTCAGTCGAGTGGTGAAGAAGGCACTGGGATGGATTCTGGCGCAGCGGCGGCAATTCTAGGTGGAGGGAGCCCACCGGCTGAAGAGGCTGTGACTGAAACTGAAGTTGGTACGCCAGTAGATTCAACCGAATCAGCAGATGATGATGTTGCTCCTGAAGCGTCTGCCCGAAATGAAGAGGATTCTGGCATTTCCGAAGATTCTCCAACCTCCACTCCAAGCGGTGCACTACCCCAGGTGAACTGTTCCTTCTGTGATTCCACACTTGCGAAAACGGATCAGTGGGCTGAATGCGAATCATGTGGTGCATACTGTCACGAGCAATGCAAATCGGGACAACAGGTCTGCGCCCGTTGTGGCACCCGTCTTTGATCACTCATTCGACTGCGTCACCTTGAACAGGCTCAGAATCAAGGTCATTAGCAGGACCGAGCCCACCTTCTGGGTCGATTCCAGGTCCAGTCAACCAAGCATCCTCAAATGGCTCATGAGAAAACATCAGGAAACCTCTCTCACCAAGTTGACGAAGAGCTGCTTCCGTTCTCTCAGCCGCGGGCGCAACCTTCTCACCGAATGCATCATCCATGTAACGACATATCTCCTCGAATGTGCGGTGGCCATCGCACAACTCCCACAACAGGCTGTTCAAATCATCGAGCGGACGGCGAAGTTCGTCGGGAGCCTTCATGAGGCGGGCAAGAAAACCTTCGAATCTGCGGAAAGTCTTACGATGTCGTAAGACAACGAAACGCCCCGTCACTCCTGGAATTTCGGGATGGGCTCTTGCCTCTCCACAGCGAGCCCACCATACTGGGGCGCGCACTGGAAATGCTCCAGCCAAGGAATTCTCCTTAGGCGTGTCATCCTCTACCAAAGACCCCATTCATCCCACCTAAGTTACCTGCCAAGTCCACCAGACCAAAGCCACCATCGAACATATTCCGATGCCCGCGATGAGTCTGAGAAGTTCGACTTTATGGGTGAAATTTCGGACATACCATGCGCCGCCACCACAGAGGGCCACGATGAGAAGGAGCACATACCAGCCGGGCGGCATGGAGGGGCGTGTCAGCCCAACCGATAATGACATATCGGGCGCGCTTGAGCGCCGGGCACTCACATTGGGCCCGTGGGTTAGCTTGGCCTATACTTGGCGCTTCGGGGGCGTTAGACTCCAGTTCAAATCTGGACGGGCCCACCTCGAATCAGCAGATTGCTGACGGTCTTGGGCTTGGAGCCGGCGAGTAATCTCACAATACCCTGAAATCGCGCTGACTCCCCTTTTCGGCCTGAAAGGGTGAAAGAGGGTAAGGGTCGCCTCACCTCACCATAGGTGATATCGTGGTGTGGTCGAGAATCAAGCATGGCCTCGCCGCCATCGATGATGTCCTCGCTACCTATGCCCGGATTTTCGGAGTTGGCTTTGTCAACCCCATACCGAGATACGCGACTTTCATCTTCGTCTACGGAGCCATCTATTCTGTTGCACTCTACACTAACAAGCCACTCGCATTGGTGGCCATCTGGATGGGTTACATCGGAGTCCTCGCAATTGGCAGGGCATGGACACAAAACGAGAGTTTCCGCTCGAAGATTGCGAAGAAGTTGGAGGACCACGACCCTGACTCTCTCCCAGACCTCAGAGGGGTGGCCCTTTTGGCGGTTCTCCAAATGATTGTTCTAATCCCCTTCTTGCTTGAGACTAGCCACGCCGTTTTCGGCCTCTACTCTGTCCCTGAAGGTGCGGATTGGCCCACTTGGATGGCCTTTGGACTCGACCTTCTTTTCCGTTCCTTCCTCGACTGGTCAGAGGTTTACTCCGTCCATGTTTCCGGGGTCGGACTCGATTCGATGGGAGGCCGGCATCTAGTGATGTTCATACTGCTTTCAATCGATTTCATGCTCATTCAAGGAATCATTCGTATTGTCGGTATCCAGCGAACTATAGAAGAAGGAGTCGCTGTCGCAGGAAAAGATCCTGAAATGGCTTTCCGATTGGGCAGGCGCGCAACCCCGCGCCTTTCTAGAATGATAATGGACGTTGATTTGGAACTAGAAGTTCGTCTCCGCTGTATCGAGGCCTTGGGAATGATCGGTGACTCGGGAGGTGCGCCTCAGTTGGTCAGAGCATTGGGGCAACGGAACTTGCACACGAGAGCGATTGCCTCGCTGGTGATGATAGGTCATTTCGATTCTCTCTTCAGCGGAATAAAGAATCCTGACCCGCTGGTCAGAAGGGGTTGTGTCGCAGCTCTTGGCAGACTTGAGGACTCGGTTGCCAACGAGATGTTAGCTGAGGCGATTCGTGATGAGGATTCGAGTGTGCGCCAGCACGCGCATCAGGCGATTGGGCGAATCGCCCACCCATCGGATGTTCCTCTTCTCGCCATCGGTCTGAGGGATGAGAATGCGGATGTCAGATTCGCTGCCTTGCAACAATTCAGCAACTTCACCGGTGATGAGGCGATGAACACAGTTCTCACGGCGGTGTACGACAAGTCAGACGGGGTTAGGCGTTTGGCGATGGAGATACTCGCCCGCTTCCCCCACGCAAAGGTCGTCCCCGTTCTTGCCAAGTCTCTCAATGACCCAAATCAAGAGGTTCGAGAGGCAGCTGAGCGCTCCCTCAAGCATCTGGAATCGCTCGTCGATGCTGGCGCCGTTTGATCAGCGACGGAGGAATCTTCGAATGGCGCAACCCAAAGTGGTGGCCAAACTACAGCAACTTCTCAGTGGTTGTGACGAGTGATGTGGCTAACTTCTCGAGGCGCTCTTGCATGGCCTCATCGATGAATGCCCCCTCTTCATCGAATGCCTCCTTAACATTGCCAACGGCAAGTTGTTCTGAAATCACAATACCATGGAGCCAGCGGGCACTCAGTCGCATATGATTGAGGGTGTTGGAATTGGTCTGTCCGCCAAGGGTACTCATGACCGCCCAGACTTTGTCACCGACATGGCTGAAGTAGACCCAGTCGAGTTGGTTCTTCATCACCCCAGACATGGTACCGTGGTACTCCGGGCTGCTGAGCAGATACGCATCTGCACTCTCCGCCATGTCCTGGAACGCCTTCACATTCTCGTCCGAAGACGAGTCGGGTGCGCCCACCAATGGTAGTGGAGTCTCCATGTTATCCCAACAGATCGTCTTCGCACCGGCAGCCTCACAGGCGGCCAATCCCATCTTGAGCAGATTGCCATTTGCAGAGTCATGGCTGTAAGTACCGCAGATTCCCATTACTGTGATTTGCCTACCCATATCTTCGCCAAGATGGCCGGGTTCTTGAGGTTGTGTGATTCATTACAGACGAAATATCGACCCCATAGGGTCGTCCGATAGCAGCGAAGGCTTATCCGTAAAACGCGCTAGTCGTGCTTCGGGTTACCAAAATGGCTGAGCACGGTCACACCAACTGTCCTAATTGCGACCACTCCTTGGAAGGGAGAGAACCGGCCTGTCCAAGTTGTGATGGGGCACTCTTCGGCGTACCACCAAAAAAGGCGACCATCGGTGAGAAGGTGGCTGAGGTAGCCGACCGGGTACAGCCTGCAGTGAAGGATGTAGTAGCCACGGTTGAGGAGAAGAGTACGCAAGTAGTTGAGATGATGTCAGAAGTGATAGGCGACCACGTAATTCCTGTCTTCTCTCGCGTTGGAGCCGCTGGGGCTCAAGCCGTGGAGACTGTCAAAGACAAACTATCCTCAGACAGCGATTCCGACTCCGATGAAGGTGATGGTGAAACTGAGACCGTGGAGGACGACCCTTGGAGTGATGTCCCCGCCGGCGAACCATCGACAACCTCCCCGGAAACTGACGCTGACACTCTAGTCGCTGAAGGTGAGGCGCTGAGTCGGGATTCCAAGGAATCCGAGGCACTCAAGAAATTCAATCAAGCGATTGCACTCGACCCAAGTCACGCGATGGCTTGGTTCAATCGAGGGGTCATCCACGAGATGCGTGGCGAAGTTGAGGAGGCTTGCAAAGCATTCCGAATCTGCCTCGATATGAAGGGAGACCACGGTCCTGCAGCAGCGAACCTCGCTGTGCTGCTCGACCGGCGCGGAGATTCGGACTCGGCCGCAGCCGTCGCACAACAGGCACTCTCATCATTCCCAGGCCATCCAATGCTAACCAAGATTGCAGCCGGAGGTGCCCCTGCCGCCTCAGTTACTCAAACCGCTGAAGAGGAAACCAGGGCTGCTGATGAGATTGTAGAGTTATCCGAACCAGTAGTCCAACCAGAACCGGAATCCGCCATTCAGTTGGACTTGGACGCCATCGTCGAAGAAGCTGCAGGACTGGTCAAGTCTGGTAATCCCGAAGACTCCCTCGAATTGCTGAGGGAACTTCTCCACGCCGAGGCTGCTGAGCATCCGAGGGCTTGG
>Ga0208879_1000586_pt1 | contig 37252 bp, 44 predicted proteins | sample Knorr_S15_td_Bot_FD_185605 | JGI IMG/M metagenome (GOLD analysis project Ga0208879, IMG submission 185605) | Marine microbial communities from Southern Atlantic Ocean transect - Knorr_S15_td_Bottom_ad_5009_LV_A (SPAdes) (version 2) | ecosystem: Environmental > Aquatic > Marine > Oceanic | place... | reverse complement strand
AAAATCGTAATGCCATTGCCAAACTTCACCAGTAAAGGCAGCTTTGACGTTAATTTTTGTCTGCTGAATATAAAGATTATGACCACGTATCTGGCACGCAGGTTTAAAAAAATTAGGGTGCCGCGTGAGATCATCAAAAATCTTGCTCCGAAGATGTAGACCCATTGCTGTACGAACTACCCCCGAAGACTTTTCAATTATGTTAGCCTCAGTCTTTTCATTAAAGACTGTTGTCATGGCTTTACGAAGATTATTTACTTCTTCATTTGAAAAGCAACCTGGTAGAATGACATATCCAAGTTCGTCGATTTCTTTGAGTTGGCTTCTATTGAGTCTCATTATATTTATCTCATTTTATTTCATCATCAATAAACTACATTCTTGAAGCAGAGTCTTTCATCCAAGAAAACAAATGTTCTGAAAAAGATCTTCTAACTAATAAATTTAAATTATTTGTATTTCTATGATGTATAATTATATCTATATGAGCGAATATTGTTTGTACCACTGAGCCTTTTTCTTTTTTAAATTTTTCAAAATTAAAAGGACATTCTGATGACAAGATGTCATAAACTTTATTTCCTTCTAAATTAATCACAATAAAGTGATCAGTTACATTAACTACCGATCCAAGTTTTGCTTTTGAAATGCTATTAATTAATGAATTTTCTAGTTCATATATATCGTTTTGTTTTTCAATTATATTATTAGAAATGATAAGCCATTCATCAGGGCTAAGCCACATGGCTGTTAATTTTTCGCTTGAGGTTGAAGTATTAGGGTCATTTGGCAATATAAGACCTAAGGTTTTACCAGCAGCTGCTAAAAATTCTCTTTTAGCTCCTCTAAGATTAATTTTCATAATAGGACCTATTGGTTTAATATTTAAGTCGTTATAAGATTTATTTTCTTTTATTGGTGAATTATAGCTAAGCATTTAATCTACTATTCTCCTTATCAAAAAATACATTATCAGTAACTTCAACATTGATTGTTTTATCTTTCATTGGAACATATAGTTTTGTTCCTTTTAATTTTTTTCCATTTCTTAGAACAGCCAAAGCAATTGATTTATTTAAATTTGGACTATAATAACTTGAGGTTACATGTCCCAACATGTCGATAGGTAATTTATTTGGTTCAGCAACAATTTGTGCACCTTCTTCTAAAATTTCTTTTGGATTTTCTGTTAATAAACCTACTAGTTGCTTTCTATCTTTTCTAATAGTATCTGATCTATATAAAGATCTTTTTCCAATAAAATCATATTTTTTCTTGCTTATTATCCAATCCATTTGAAGATCTACCGGAGTCATAGTTCCGTCAGTATCTTGACCAACAATAATAAAACCTTTTTCAGCCCTTAATAGGTGCATAGCTTCTGTTCCATATGGAGTTATATTGAATTCTTTACCTGCATCCATACATTTTTCCCAAATAGCCTTTCCATAATTTGCCTCAACATTAATTTCATAACTAAGTTCACCTGTGAAACTTATTCTCATTATCCTACATTTAATTTTATCAACCACTGCATTTTTAAAAGACATATGAGGAAAATTTTTGTCAGATAAATCTAAGTTAGGAATTACTTTATTTAATATTTTATTACTATTTGGACCACAAACACTGACAGTAGCAAAATGATCGGTAACAGATGTTAAATTTACATTAAGTTCTGGCCATTCAGTTTGTAAATAATCTTCTAATTTACTCATTACACTTGCGGCACCCCCGGTTGTAGTAGTCATTACATAATGATTTTCATCTAAACGAGTGGTGACGCCATCATCGTAAACCATACCATCTTCATTCAACATTAGTCCATAACGACACTTACCCATAGCTAGTTTGCTCCATGAGTTTGTGTAAACCCTATTTAGAAATTCGGAAGCATCCATTCCCTGAATATCTATTTTTCCGAGAGTAGAGGCATCTAAAATTCCTGCACTTTCCCTTGCAGATTTACTTTCTCTTTGTACAGCTTCATGCATATCTTCATTATTTTTTGGGTAATACCATGCTCTTTTCCATTGACCAACATTTTCAAATTTAGCTTTATTTTTTAAATGCCATTCATGCATCGGTGTTTTTCTAAATATGTCAAAATATTCACCAACATTTCTACCAACTAAGGCTCCAAAGCTTAAAGGTATATAGGGAGGTCTAAATGTTGTAGTTCCAAGCTTACTCATTTTAACACCTACAGTTTCAGAAACTATACCTAAGGCATGCATATTTCCTAATTTACCTTGATCGGTACCCATTCCAGTTGTTGTATATCGTTTAACATGTTCGATTGATCTGAAACCTTCTCTTACAGCAAGTTTTATGTCTTTTGCAGTAGCATCATTTTGAAAATCAACGAAAGGTTTTGTTTTCCCAAATATCTTGTCTGATGGTAATAACCAAATATTTCTTCTATCAGACTGTTTAGAACAGTTTACATCAATTGTTTGATATATATTTTTTTCACAATTCAAAAATTTGTTTACATCACTAATTGTATTTTTAATTACACCCTCTAACCCAAAATTTCCATTGCAAGAACCAACACTAATTTGATCAGATTGAGCAGTATCAGGTATAAACACTTGATCTTTTTCTCTAAATTTTAATTTTCCTCCTGATTGTGTAAACAAATGAACAGCAGGAGTCCAACCTCCTGACATAGCTAAACAATCACAATAAATATTTATTTTTTCACCAGTTACCAAAGATCCATCTTTAGATAAGCTCATTATAGAAATTTTTTTCAATCTTCTATAACCGTCAGTACCTACGATAGTATGTTCCCAGTAGATTTTTATTCCTAAATTTTCTACTTTTTTTATTAGCTCAGACGAATTTTTTTTTCTGATATCAATTATACAGTTAACTTTAACTCCTTTTTCTGAAAGAGAAACTGCTGTTTCATAACCACTGTCATTATTAGTAAAAACAACTGATTTTTTACCGCCAATAACTCCAAAGTAATCAATATATTTTTTAACTGCAGAAGAAAGCAATATTCCAGGTCGATCATTATTGTTAAATATGAGCGGACGTTCAATAGCTCCAGTAGCAATAATAACTTTTTTAGCTCTAATTTTCCATAGTCTTTGTCTAATTTTATCTTTTCGTTCTGATAGTGTCAAATGATCAGTTAAATTCTCTCTTGCAAGCAAAAAATTGTAGCTATGAAAAGCAGCAACGATAGTTCTTGTTTTTATATCTATATTTTTTATTTGTTTTAACTCATCAATTTCTTTTTTTAACCAATCAGAAGAATTATCATTTTCAATTTTATATAATTCAGAATTTTGATAAATTGTTGAACCTCCAAGTTCATTCTTTTCTTCTATAAGAACAGTTTTTAAATTGTTTTTTGCAGCCATTTTTGCAGCTATAATCCCAGATATTCCACCACCTACGACTAATACATCGCAATGTATGTATCTATGGTCATAAACATCTGGATCCGGTTTAGTTGGTGATTTTCCAAGACCTGATGAATGTCTAATAAAAAATTCATATTTCCTCCAAAAACTTGCGGGCCACATAAAAGTTTTATAGTAAAACCCAGCAGGCAGAAAAGGGGACAGTAAATTATTAATTCCACCTATATCAAAATTAACACTTGGCCAACAATTTTGACTGTTCGCTTCTAAGCCTTCATATATTTCAACTTCGGTAGCTCTTACATTGGGATCAGTTATTGCTTTATCATTTCCCAACTGTACTAATGCATTTGGTTCTTCTGAACCCGCTGTCATTATACCCCTTGGCCTATGATATTTAAAACTTCTACCAACTAGATGAATATTGTTTGCTAATAATGCAGAAGCTAGAGTATCACCTTTGTAAGCGAAGTATTTTTTTCGATTAAATTTAAATGAGACTCTAGTTGTTTCATCTATAAAATTACCTGGTTTTACTCTCAAATTTTCTGACATGAATTATTTTGTTGGAGGTTTTTCGCCCATTTTATAAACAGTATGGATTTTATCATTTGATGTATCTCTAATCATATTAAACCATTTCCTACATCCATGGGAATGATTCCATCTTTCAAACTGAACTCCTTTAATATTTTTTCTCATAAATAAATAATCTGCCCATTCATCATCACTTAGTTCTGTTGGTTGTTTAGGTCTTACAATATGTGCTTCACCTCCAGAAGAGAATTCGCTTTGATCTCTTTCTCCACAAAAAGGACAATTAATTAAAAACATTTAATGAGCCACCGCAGCTGCGCCATGTTCATCAACAAGATCACCACTTACAAATCTGTTTATATTAAACGCAGCGTTTAACTTATGAGGTTCATCGTTTGCAATTGTATGTGCGAACAAATCACCAGAACCAGGTGTAGCTTTAAATCCACCAGTTCCCCAACCACAATTGAAATATAAACCTTTAATAGAAGTTTTACTTACAATAGGACTTGCATCAGGACAAATATCTACAATTCCTCCCCATTGTCTTAACATTTTCATACGACTAAAAATTGGATACAATTCTAAAATAGCCTTAAGTGTGTCTTCAACAATACTAAAACTTCCTCTTTGTGAGTAAGAAACATAGGAGTCAGTGCCAGCTCCAATAACAAGTTCTCCTTTGTCAGATTGATTTATGTATGCGTGAACTGCATTAGACATTACAACTGTATCTATTATTGGTTTAACTGGTTCGGAAACTAAAGCTTGTAAAGGTTTACTTTCAATTGGTAATCTTAAACCTGCCATATTAGCAATCACACTAGAATGTCCTGCAGCTACAACACCAACTTTTTTAGTCTTTATATAACCTTTAGTTGTTTCTAAACCCTCAATTTTGTCACCATTTCTTTTAATACCTACAACTTCACAATTTTGAATTATATCAACACCCATTTCATCTGCGCCTCTAGCATAACCCCATGCAACAGCATCATGTCTTGCTGTTCCCGCTCTTTTTTGTAAAGTACCACCTAAAACAGGATAGCGAATTTTTTGAGATGTATTAATAATAGGACAAAATTTTTTAACTTCTTCCGTACTTAACCATTCAGCGTCAATTCCATTTAATCTGTTTGCGTGAGTTCTTCTTTTTAAATCTCTTATATCTTGTAAGTTATGAGCAAGATTCATCACACCTCTTTGACTAAACATTACATTGTAATTTAATTCTTGAGATAAACCTTCCCAAATTTTTAGTGCATGTTCATAGATTCCCGCGCTCGCATCCCATAAATAGTTTGATCTGATAATTGTTGTGTTTCTTCCAGTATTTCCTCCACCAATCCAACTCTTTTCTAAAACAGCAATATTTTTCATATCGTGTTTTTTTGCCAAATAATAAGCTGTGGCCAAACCGTGACCACCACCACCAATTATCATAGCATCATATTCTTTCTTTGGCTCAGGATTCCCCCATGCTTTTTGCCAATTTTCATGGTAAGAAAAAGCGTTTTTAATAAGCGAAAATACGGAATATTTATTTTTCATAATTTTCAAAAACTACTTTATAAAGATTGAATATTCAATATTTTCGAGCTACACAATTATTGTGGAAGGATGGGTGAGTTGGTTTAAACCAGGAGTTTGCTAAACTTCCGTAGGTTATAATGACCTACCGAGGGTTCGAATCCCTCTCCTTCCGCCATAAATACTAATAAAGAGTTTCGCTTTTAAAAAAATCTTTCATCTTTATTGGTTTTTTTTCCAATATATATCTATAGACGTTGTAGTTTTCCAAAACCCTTTGAACATAATTTCTTGTTTCTTTAAATTTAATAAGCTCAATCCAATTAACGTAATCAATTTGTTTTTTTTGAGGATTTTTATTTATTTTTTTCCAATATCGAACTCTTTTTGGTCCAGCATTATAGGCAGCAATAGCAAAAGGGTAGGAACCTTCATATTCTAAAAGTAAGCCTGCCATATAAAAAGATCCTAAATTAATATTATATTCTGGATCTTTTGTTAAACGAGATTTGGAATAAGGAAGTTTAGCTTGTTTTGCTACCAACCTTGCTGTGTAAGTCATTAATTGCATTAAACCTTTGGCTCCAGCCGAGCTATATGCTTCAATATCAAATTCACTTTCTTGCCTTATCACAGATAATATAAAAGCAGACTCAGGTATTTTACGCTTATTTACATATTTAGGAGTGCTTATTATTGGATAATTATAATCATTGATAAATCTTTTTTCATAAGAAGCAATTTTAGCTATTTGAATAGCAAAATCATATCTTGATATATTTGTTGCTAATTCAGCAGCTAAAATTTCACTTCCATTTTCTATATTTTCATTAGCTAAATGTTTTAAAATATCTTTTGCGTATTTATCTTTATTTACTTCATCCAACAAATAAACTATTTTAACTAAACTTTTTTCATAAAAATTTTTCTTGTATTTTTTATCCACTTTAGGCATCTCATTTAGAGAAAAATTTTCATTTGGATAAATCTTTAAATATGCTAATTGACCATAATATGTTGTAAGTAATTTAGAAGCTTCGCCATACCATTTATAAGATAAATCTTTTTTTCCTAGCTCTTCATAAGCACGGCCTAACCAATAGGCACCTCTTGCTAAGCTTATGGGATAGCTAACATTGTTATAAAAGTTATTAAAATGTTCTACTGCAAGTATAGGATCTTTTAAAAAGCTTAAAGCAATCCAACCGCTCATCCATTCGGCCTCAGCAAATTCGGGACCTTCCATTAATGCATGATTGCTACTAATTTTATAAGCAAGTTCGTATTTTTTTTTATAAATAAGAGATCTTGAAATAATAGAACGTTCTAACCACCATTTATCAGGTCTAACTAGATATTTTTTTGTATTTTTTACTTTTTGTAAAATTTCTAAAGAACTATCTAATCTACCTCTTTTTCGTCTCCATTTTAAACGATCATAATTTAATCCAGCATCATTTTTAAGTTTTTCCGGAACTTTACTGATGGCAGTATCTACACCATAAGATTTGCTCATTAATAATTGTCTAGCAGAATAAAGAAGCCGATAATCTTTGGGAAGATATCTTAGCATTCTTTTTAAGTCCCAATATTTATTCTCCCACGCCAAATAATCAGCTCTCTTAATGTAATCTTCTGTTGTTAAATATTTTTTATATTTTTTTCTAAAAAATTTAAGATCAGACTTACTTAAGTTTGCTGTAATCCAACCTTCTTTTATTAATTTTGTTCCTTCACTAGATCTACCTAACAAAGTTAAACTTTCGCCTAATATCATTTTACCATATCCGCTAAGGGGTTCACTTTGTTCAAACCAAATAGTAATTTTATCTGGTGAAATTCTTTCTGTTGAAAGCTTATGCTCTGCTAAATATCTGATTCTTCCAATTCTTGGATAATTTGGATGTTTATCTATAAACAATTTATAATCATGAAAACTAGCCTTATTTCCATGTGATAATAAATGTTTCCACTGAATAAAACTGAAAATTGACTTGTTTCTGGCTTTTTTAGAAATTGATAAAGCCTTACTCCATCTACCTTTTTCCATTTCTTTAATGGCTTTTGTGACCAAATCAAAATCTCTTTTTCTAAAATATTCTGATCTAGTTAACCTTTTGCTTATTTCCTTTTTAACAATTATTGGTTTGCTTTTAGGAGCAATTCTGCCACTAATCTTGCTTTTAGTTATTTCCTTTTGAACAATTATTGGCTTGCTTTTAGGAATAATTACTTCATCAATCTTGCTTTTAGTTATTTCCTTTTGAACAATTATTGGCTTGCTTTTAGGAATAATTACTTCATCAATCTTGCTTTCAGTAATTTTCTTCTCTTTAATTTTAATTTTTTCTTCACCAAAAACTTCTTTTTTAATTGGTTTTGCTTTAGGTTTGAGGATGTTTTTTGATATTTTTTTTTCTTTTATTTCTTTTTCAAGTATTGGTTTTTTTAAAGGAACAATTTTTAAATCTATAGCATAAGAAAAAGTGTAGCCTATTAAAATTAGCAAGATTACCTTTGCTAAAAATGTTATTTTTTTAACCATAAAATTTTGCTAAATGAATCTATAAACTATGTTATAAGTATTTATGTTTAAAGGTTCAAATGTTGCATTAATTACTCCATTTAAAAATAACGAGCTAGATGTTGATACTTACATCAAGCTAATACATTTTCATATAGAAAATGGAACTCATGGCCTGGTCCCAGCGGGAACTACCGGCGAATCTCCCACATTAAATCATGACGAACATCAAAAAGTTATTGAATTTTGTGTTAAAGAGAGCAAAGGAAAAATTCCTGTTATTGCTGGCACTGGATCGAATTCTACAGAAGAAGCTATATCATTAACCAAATATGCAGAAAAAGTTGGAGCCAATGGAGCTTTAGTTGTTACGCCATATTATAACAAACCAACTCAAGAAGGTTTATACCAACATTACAAATCAATTAATGATAATTGTAGCATTCCAATAATTATTTATAACATTCCTTCAAGATCTGTTGTTGATATGACCGTTGACACAATGGCAAGGTTATTTGAATTAAAAAATATCATTGGAGTTAAGGATGCTACCGGCAATTTAGATAGAGTAAACCTACAAAAAGAAAAAATGGGAAATGATTTTATGCAGTTAACAGGTGAAGATGGCAACGTTCTTGAGTTTAACAAAAGAGGTGGAGTAGGATGTATAAGTGTTACAGCTAATATAGCTCCTAAATTATGTTCTGATTTTCAAAATTTTTCTCGATCAAAAAACAGTAACGAAATTAAAGAAGCAGAACGTATTAATGATTTATTACAACCTGTTCATAAAGCTTTATTTATAGAAAGCAATCCAAGTCCAGTTAAGTATGCCGCTAAATTGTTAAATTTATGTAATGATGATGTAAGATTGCCATTAGTAAAAGTTATGGATTCAACCAAAGAAGTAGTAAAGAAAGCACTATTATCAGCAAAGTTGATTTAAAATGAAAAAAAAAACCAATTCTGGTTTAAAAATCATTTGTCTAAATAGAAAAGCAAGTTTTAATTATTTTTTTCAGGATATCATCGAAGCAGGCATTGTTTTAAGAGGTTCAGAAATTAAATCTATTAGAGCTGGAAAAGTTAATATAGCAGAGTCTTATGCTATAGAAAAAGATGGTGAAATAGTTTTAATTAATTCTCATATACCAGCATATAAACAAGCTAGTTATTCCAATCATAATCCAACAGGTGAGAGAAAGTTATTATTTAATAAAAGAGAAATTAATAAATTAATTGGAAAAGTTAATAGAGAAGGGTTTACTTTAATTCCAACTAAAATGTATTTCAAAAAGGGAAAAGCAAAAATTGAAATTGCTGTTGCAAAAGGTAAAAAACATTTTGATAAGCGCCAAACTAAAAAAACCAGAGATTGGAATCGTGATAGAGCAAGATATGTTAGAAAAACGAGCTAAAATTGCCTTTTTATCAATTGGTTCAAATTTAGGTAATAAAAAGAAAAATATTGAAATAGCAAAATTTAAATTGAAAAAGAATAATATAAAAATAATTAAAGTTTCTAAAAATTATGAAACTTTATCTTGGCCAAATAAAAAAAATCCTAAATTTATTAATGTTGTTATAAAAATAAAAACTTTTCTTAGCCCAAACGATCTTATGGAAAAATGCCTGAATATTGAGAAAGAGTTAGGAAGATCAAGAAATAAGAAAAATGAACCGAGAACTTGCGATATAGATATAATTGATTATGACAAAAGGATAATAAAAGGCATTAAAAGCCAAAATTTAAGCATTCCCCATCCAAAAATGCATAAAAGAAACTTTGTTTTATTGCCCTTATTTGAGATTGCAAATACTTGGATTCATCCAATAAATAAAGCAAGTATTAAAGACCTAATTAGTTCATTAGATGTTAAAGATTTGAGAACTATTAAATTTATTTAATTTAGTGGTATAATATTAAATGCTTAAATCTGAAGAATTAATTAATAAAGTTAAGTCTTATAATAAGTTTCTAAATCCAGATACTTTAACAAAGGCATATGATTTTGCTTTAAAAGCTCACAAGACACAAAAAAGAGATGAGGGAGTTCCTTATATAGTACATCCTGTAGCTGTTGCTGATATATTAACAGATTTAAAACTTGATAGTGCGACTATAGCTACGGGTTTATTGCATGACACTATTGAAGATACACATGCAACATACGACGCAATCAAAGAAGAATTTGGACAAGAGGTTGCAGATTTAGTTGATGGTGTAACTAAAATTTCTCAATTTCAAAAAAAAGCTGGTGAAAACTCAAATGCTGAAAACTTTAGAAAATTAATTTTAGCTACATCAAAAGATATTAGAGTTTTACTAGTTAAAATAGCTGATCGACTTCACAATATGAGAACAATTACCTTTGTTAAAAATAAAGATAAACAAATAAGAAAAGCAAAAGAAACAATGGAAATTTATGCTCCACTAGCAGATAGAATGGGAATGAATAGAATTAGAGATGAGCTAGAAGATCTTTCATTTCAAGTTTTAAACAATGAAGCAAGAGAGTTAATTAAAAAAAGATTAGATGAAATTAAAGAAGATAGAACAAGTAGTTTTAAATCTATATCTTTCGAGTTTAGTGATTTATTAAATCAAAATAAAATAAATGCTCAGATTTTTGGTCGAGAAAAAACACCTTTTTCAATCTGGAGAAAAGTTCAAAAGAAAAGAGTGTCTTTAGAACAAATTACGGATATTATGGGATTTAGAATTATTTTAGATAATATTGAACATTGTTATAGGGCTTTAGGTCTATTTCATTCTAAATGGCATTGCATACCTGGGAAGTTTAAAGATTACATTTCTTCTCCAAAAATTAATAAATATCAATCTTTACATACTGCTATAATAGGACCGAATAAAAGACCAATCGAAATTCAAATAAGGACAATGCCAATGCATGAATTTGCAGAAATAGGTGTGGCGTCTCACTGGAAATATAAATCATCAGAAAAATTTAATTCTTTAACTTGGAAAGAATATGATTGGTTAAAAGATTTAGTAGAAATTATTGAAAAAAATGAAAATCCCGAGCATTATTTTGAATACACAAAACTTCAAATGTTTCAAGAAAATGTATTTTGTTTTACACCTAAAGGATCATTAATTAAGCTACCAAAAGATGCAACGCCAATAGATTTTGCTTATGCTGTTCATACAAAAATAGGAGACTCTGCTATAGGCTGTCAAATCAATGGTAGAGAAGGTCAATTACAAACCGTTTTAAAAAATGGAGATATTGTAGATATTATAACATCCAAAAAAGTTTCACCCTCATTACATTGGCTACCATTAACAAAAACTGGAAAAGCTAGAGCCGCAATAAGACGTTATTGGCAATTAAGAGATAACGCAAATATTCCAAAAACAAAAGAATATAATTCTACATTATGGATCTCATTACCAGATAAACCTGGAAAATTAGGAGAAGTAACAACATTGGTAGGAAACAATAATCTTAATATTTCTGGTGTTGAAATGACAGAAACTACTAAAGAATATATAAATTTTAAATTTCACTTGATTATTGGAGATCTGAAAAACTTTACAAATTTGATTAGTGAGTTAAAACAAAGAAATTTTAAATTTAAAATTATTAGACATGAAAATAAAAAAAAGAATGCTTTTACACAAAAAATCTTTAAATATTTTAAAAAAAACTGATACTTTGTTAGATGGACATTTTGTTTTATCTTCAGGACTTCATTCATCTAAATATATTCAATGTGCTAAACTTTTAAGCTATCCCCACCATGCTAAATATATATGTTTATCATTAAGTAGAAAAATAAAGAAATTTTACAAGAAAATTGATTTAATTTTATCACCAGCAATGGGTGGAATTATCATTGGTTATGAAATTGGAAGATTGCTAAAAAAAGAAACAATTTTTTGCGAAAGAGTAAAAGGTAAATTTAATCTTAGAAGAGGTTTTAAAATAAAAAAAAAATCTAGAGTTTTAATAATTGAAGATGTTGTAACTACAGGCAAATCTAGCCTTGAATGTGTTAAGTTAATAAATAAAGCTAAAGCAAAACTTATTGGATTTGCTTGTATTATAGATCGATCAAATAAAAAAACTTTAAAAATAAAGCAAAAAATTACTTCTCATATGAAAATTAAAGTTCCAACTTATAATAAAAACAAATTACCTTTAGCATTACAACTTGTACCAATCACAAAGCCTGGTACCAGGCATCTCCAATGAAAAGATTAGGTATAAATATAGATCATGTAGCTACGCTGAGAAATGCCAGACATGCAATTCATCCAAGTCCTTTAGTAGCAGCTAAGCTAGCAATTAAATATGGTGCAAATTCTATAACTATTCATTTAAGAGAGGACAGAAGACATATCCGAGATAAAGATTTATTAAATATTAAAAGAATCAAAAGTATTCCAATTAATCTAGAAATGGCAGCAACTAATGAAATGTTAAAAATTGCACTAAAAAATAAACCTAGTTTTATTTGTATAGTTCCAGAAAAAAGAAAAGAAATTACCACTGAAGGTGGATTAAATATCGGCAAGAATAAAAAAAAATTATCTATTATTTTAAATAAATTAAATAAAAAAAATATTCGTACAAGCTTATTTATAAACCCAAATCTTTCGGATATTAAATATGCAAAAAATTTGGGAGCAAAATGTATAGAGTTACATACTGGAAAAATTTCAAATATGATAAAAAAAAAACAAAAATATTCTATCGAATTAAATAAAATTAAAAATTGTGCAAAAATAGCTAAATCAATTGGCTTAGAAGTGCATGCAGGACATGGAATAGATTATAAAACTGCAAGAATTTTATCTAAAATTAAAGAAATTAAAGAATTTAATATTGGACATTTTATCATTGGAGAGTCCATATTTAATGGTTTTAAACACACTATAAAAAAATTTAAAAGAATTATAAGATAACTATGAGTACTTTAGGTATTGGCGTTGATATTATTGACAATTCACGAATAAAAAAATCAATAACTAATAAAAAATTTGTTTCTCGAATTTTTTCTAATGATGAAATTATCAGATCAAAAAAAGCATTTAACAAAACCGCTTTTTTTTCCAAGAGATTTGCAGCAAAAGAAGCTTTTTCTAAAGCTTTAGGTACAGGTTTTAGAAAAGGTTTAAATTTCAATGATATTTCCATTATAAATGATAAGTATGGCAAACCATCAATTAAATTAAACAACAAACTTCAAAGCATTATTAAAAAAAAATTTAAAACAAAAAAAATTAATGTTTATTTATCAATTTCTGATGAAAAAAAACATTCAATCGCTTTTGTTATTTTAGAAAAAAAATGATTTTAGATAAAAATTTTTTCAAAGAAAATATAAAAACTATATTTTATGCAATAATTATTGCTATTTTTATTAGATCTATTTTTTTTCAACCTTTTTATATTCCTTCTTCATCTATGGAGCCAAACTTATTAGTTGGAGATAGATTATTTGTATCAAAATATTCTTATGGATTTAGTAAACATTCTTTTCCATTTAGTCCAAATCTGTTTAAAGGAAGAATTTTATTTAGTGAACCAGAAAGAGGCGATGTTGTTGTTTTTAAAACTCCAGCTGATAATAGAACAGATTATATAAAAAGATTAATTGCCATACCAGGTGACACAATACAATTCATTAATGCTGATATATATTTAAATGATAATCAAATATTAAAAACTAAATCAAAAAAATACAGCAAAATAAATTGCGGGCAAATATCTTTGGAAATAGATGCTTTTGAAGAAAAACTTCCAAATAGCAAAACTTACATAGCAGTATATGATAAGAAAAATACCTATAGTAACTCAGACAAATTTACAGTTCCAAAAGATCATTATTTTTTTTTAGGTGATAATAGAGATTGTTCTAAAGATAGTAGATATTTGACAAGCGTTGGTTATGTTCATAAAGATAACTTAGTTGGGAAGGCGAGGATAATTTTTTTCTCATCAGATCGTAGAATTGGAAGTATATTTAAATTTTGGAAGTGGAATAAAATTATTAGATTTGAACGTTTTTTTAAAATTATTAAATAATCATGAGTATTAACATATCTTTATTGGAAAAAAAAATAGGGATTAACTTTAAAGATAAAAAAATATTATTAACTAGTTTAACTCATAAAAGTTTTAGTCCTATTGATAATAATGAAAAATTGGAATTTTTAGGTGATAGAGTTTTAGGTCTAATTATTTCAAAAAAATTATTGGAAATTTTTCCTAATGACAAAGAAGGAAGTTTGGATAAAAAATATGCATCTTTAGTCAATCGAAGAAAATGTCTCGATATAAGCAAAAAAATTAATTTAGAAAATTATATTGTTACGGGCAATGTAAAATCTAAAAAGAATAAACTAGAAGACAAAATCGTCTCAGATGCTTGCGAAGCATTAATTGCTGCAGTTTATCTAGATCAAGGTTTTGATGTAACTGAAAGTTTTATTTTAAGATTTTGGAAAAATTCTTTTAATCTTAATATAAAAGATCAAATTGATGCGAAGACCAAATTACAAGAATATTCATTAAAAAAATATAAAATTTTACCTAAATACAAACTACTTTCTAATACCGGACCAAAACATAAACCTGTGTTTAAGATTGGTGTCAGTTTAAAAAATTCTAAAACAATTAATGCGAGCGGAAGTTCAAAAAAAGAAGCAGAACAAATAGCAGCAAAACTTTTTTTAAAAAATCTAGGATTGTAATGTATTGGGATGATACAGGTTATCTTCTTTCTAAAAATAGATATAATGAAAACTCTATAATAGCAGAATTTTATACTGAAAATCATGGTAAGTGCCCGGGTATAATATTTGGTGCAACTTCAAAGAAAATCAAGAATTATCTACAGGTTGGTAATCAATTATTTTTAAACCATAATTATAAAAGCGAAACCAGGATAGGTTATTTTAAAGTTGAAATATCAAAAGCTTACACACCATATTATTTTGAAGACAAAGAAAAATTATTATGCATTGTTTCTGCAATGAACCTGGTTAAGTTACTGACAGTTGATTTACAATCAAACTTTAATGTTTACAATTTATTAAATAACTTTTATCCTATATTTAATCATGAAGATTGGGTAAAAAAATATATTTTTTGGGAACTTAAACTTTTAGAAATTGTTGGTTATAATCTTCAGCTAAATAAAATTACTCAATCTGAGATCGTAAACAATAAAAAAAAATATTTTGTTAGCTCTAACTCAGAAAAAAAATATATACCTAACTTTTTAATTGATAATGATGAAAAAAATCTTGATAAAAAGAATTTGTCAAGAGGTTTAAAATTGGTAGGAGATTTTTTAGAAAAGAATGTATTAAAACCTAATAATATAAATCATCCAAATGCTAGATTGGAATTTGTAAATCTGTTCAAATAACAAAATTCCAAAAGAACAAAAAAAATGGTGGTGTTTATTTTAAATCTTTAGCAATTCTATCAGCATAATAAGAAACTATAGCGCTAGCGCCAGCTCTTTTAAAAGATATTAAGCTTTCTAATATTGCTTGATTATCAATAATTCCTTTTTTAATTCCATTATTAATTAAACTATATTCACCAGATACCTGGTATGCGAATACTGGTATTTTAAAATTATTTTTTACTAGACTTATTATATCTAGATAAGGCATTCCAGGTTTTACCATTACTATATCAGCACCTTCTTTGATATCCAAAGATACTTCTCTTAATGCTTCTAATCTATTTCTATAATCCATTTGATAATTTTTTTTATCACCCTTTAACGATCCTTTTGATCCAACGGCATCTCTAAAAGGCCCATAAAAACTTGAGGCATATTTTACAGCATATGAAAGTATTTGTATTAGTTGATAACCATTTTTGTCTAATGCTTTTCTTATTTTGCCAATTCTTCCATCCATCATATCTGAAGGTGCAATTACATCACATCCCATTTCAGCTTGTAATATAGATTGCTTAATTAATATTTCTATAGTTTCATCATTTAATACATATCCTGATTTTAACAAACCATCATGACCATGTGTAGTATAAGGATCTAATGCCACATCACACATAATACCTATTTGATTTTTATATCTTTTTTTTATGTATCTTATAGCTCTGCAAACAAGATTATCTTCGTTAAGAGCTTCAGAGCCATATTTGTTTTTTACTTTAGAATGAGAATAAGGAAAAAGTGCAACCATTGGTATTTTAAGAAATATTGCTTTGTCTAAAATTTTGCTTAATTTATCAATACTATATCTAAAAACACCAGGCATAGTTTTAATTGACTGAACTTTATTTTTTCCATCTATTAAAAATATTGGCAATATAAGATCGTTACAAGAAAGGTTAGACTCTTCAACTAACCTTCTTGTCCAATTGGCTTTTCTGTTTCTTCTAAGTCTTAAATTTGGATATTTACCAGTAATCATCAATAATAATTTATTTTAAAAATACGAAAAAAGTAATATATATATATTTATGTAGCATATAATGTATTAAAACATCGCAATGACACTAAATTTAGACGACTTTCAGAAGCAAGATATTAAATTTGATATAGATAAATTACAACAATCTTATAAAGAAATTATAAAAACTAAGAAATTCGAAGATGCTGGAGTATCTAATTTTGGAGCAATCTCATTAACACAAATTCCAGGAGACCCTGAGTCTATAAAAGGCAGTAAAGCTAGAGGAGTTTATTGGACTAAACCTGGTCAATCTGGAAAAGAAGTTTCAAGAGACATTAATATAAATGAAGAAGCTTATTCAGAATTTGTTAAAGATTATGAAAATACATATTTTAAAGAAGTTTATGATAAATTGTCGTCAAAATATAAACTTGGTAGAGTTAGAATTTTGTTAAAGCAACCAAGATCTACATTAAGTTGGCATAGAGATCCTGAACCAAGATTACATATACCAATAATTACTAACCCAGGATGTATAATGGTGATAGATAATGTAGCTTATCATATGCCTGCAGATGGTGCAGTTTGGATTACTAATAATACAAAATATCACAATGCTTTTAATGGAGGTGAAGAGAACAGAATCCATTTAGTAGCTTGTGTTTTAGATTATAAATTTAATTGATAATTTTGAAAAAGATTTTTATTTCATCTGATCATGCTGGCTTTAAATTAAAAGAAAATATAAAGTTATTTCTCAAGAAAAAAAAATATAGTTTTATCGATCTTGGTCCCAATAATAATAATCGAGTTGATTATCCTGATTATGCACATTCTGTTGCAAAAAAAGTAAAAATAAATAAAAATAATAGAGGTATTCTTGTTTGTGGTTCAGGAATGGGTATGAATATTACTGCAAATAGATATAAAAATATTAGAGCAGCTCAATGTTACAATGTAAAATCAACTAAATTATCAAGATTGCATAATGATGCAAATATCATTACATTGGGTTCCAGACTTTTATCAAAAAAAAATGCTTTGAATTGTGTAAGTGTTTTTTTAAAAACAAAATTTGAAGGTGGACGACACTCAAAAAGAATTAAAAAAATATAATTATGTTTAGTGAAAATAAATATCTAAATTCTGAATACCAAGGTTTTTTTGAAAATAGTTTATCAAAAACTGATCCTGAATTATATAAAGCCATCAAAAACGAATTAAACAGACAACAAAATCATATAGAACTTATAGCTTCAGAAAATATTGTTTCTCAAGCTGTTTTAGAAGCTCAAGGATCAGTATTAACAAACAAATATGCTGAAGGTTATCCTGGAAAAAGATATTATGATGGATGTGAGCATGTTGATGTAGCAGAAACACTTGCTATAGAGAGATTGAAAAAATTATTTGATTGTAAATTTGCTAATGTCCAGCCACATTCTGGAGCACAAGCAAATGGTGCTGTTTATTTAGCATTATTAAAACCAGGTGACACTATCATGGGAATGAGTCTTAATTCAGGTGGACATCTTACTCATGGATCAAAAGCTTCTGTTTCAGGAAAATGGTTTAATGCAATTGCATATGATATAGATAAAGAAACAGGCTTAATTAATTATAATGATGTAGAGAAATTAGCTTTAGAAAGTAAACCTAAGCTTATTATAGCTGGTGGAAGTGCTTATTCCAGAATAATTGATTTTAAAAAATTTAGAAAAATTGCAGATAATGTTGGAGCTTATCTTATGGTTGACATGGCTCATTTTTCAGGCCTTGTAGCAGGCAAAGGATATCCAAACCCTGTAGAACATGCTCATGTAGTAACCTCAACTACTCACAAGGTTTTGAGAAGTGCAAGAGGTGGAATTATTTTAACAAATGATGAAACATTAAGTAAAAAAATTAATTCTGCTGTATTTCCAGGTTATCAAGGCGGACCATTAATGCATATTATTGCTGCAAAAGCTGCTGGTTTTCAAGAAGCTTTAAAACCAGAATTTAAAGTTTATATTAAATCAGTTTTAGAAAATGCAAAAATATTGGCTGAAACTTTAAAAAATAATGGTTTTAAAATATATTCTGAAGGAACAGATACTCATTTGATGCTTGTAGATTTAAGACCGTTTAGCGTTAAAGGCAATATAGCCGCTGAAAGTTTGTGTAGAGCTAACATTACTTGCAACAAAAATGGAATACCTTTTGACACTGAAAGTCCAATGATTACCTCAGGAATAAGACTTGGCTCTCAAGCTGCTACAACACGTGGTTTTGGATTAAAAGAATTTCAAAAAGTAGGTGAATTAATTACCAAGACAGTTAAAGGTTTGTCTTCTAATCCAAGTGATAATTCAAAAGTCGAAGATGAAGTTAGAAAAGAAGTTGTTGAACTATGTTCAAAATTTCCAATATATAATAATTTAAGATAAAATGATTTGTTCTTCATGTAAAAAAGGCGAAACTTCAGTAGTAGATTCAAGGCCTACGGAAGACGGAACAACTATTAGAAGAAGAAGACAGTGCGTATGTGGATATAGATTTACTACATTTGAAAGAGTTCAATTTAGAGAACTCATGGTTATTAAAAAAAATGGAAGAAAAGCTTCCTTCGATAGAGATAAATTAGCAAAATCTATATATATAGCTTTAAAAAAAAGACCAATAGATACAGAAACGGTTGAAAAATTTATAAGTAAAATTTCAAGATCTCTTGAGGAATTGGGACATGCTGAAATATCAAGCAATACAATTGGCACAATGGTTATGGAAGGTTTAAAAGAACTAGACCCTGTGGGATATGTTAGATTTGCTTCTGTTTATCGAAATTTTAAAGAAGAAAAAGATTTCGTACAATTTGTGGACAGGTTAGATGTCTACAAAAAAAGATAAATTTACCCAAAAAAATAGTTATTTTATGAATCTTGCTTTTAATTTAGCAAGGGAAAGATCTGGCTTGACAGGAGAAAATCCACCCGTCGGCTGTGTGATAGTAAAAAATGATGAAGTAATATCATTAGGACAAACTGGATTAAACGGAAGACCCCATGCTGAATATAACGCTATAAAATCTTGTAAAGAAAGTTTAAAAGGATCAACAATATATGTTAGTTTAGAACCTTGTTCTCATTACGGAAAAACACCGCCTTGCACGAATTTAATTATAAAATCAAAAATTAAAAAAGTTATATTTTCAATTATTGACGTAGATAAACGAACTAAATCTAAATCATTCAAAATATTTAGATCTAAAAATGTTCAAGTTAAAAGTGGACTATTAAAAAAAGAAGGAAATATAATTTATAAACCATATATATTTAATAAGTCAAAAAAATTACCATTTGTAACTGGAAAGTTAGCTGTATCAAAAGATAACTTTATATTTTCAAAACAAAAATCAAGAATTACAAATAAATATTCAGATAAAATAACGCAGTTGTTAAGATATAAAAATGATTCAATATTAATTTCAGTCAAAACTTTAAATATAGATAACCCAAAATTAACTTGTAGAATTGAAGGTTTATCTATGTATTCGCCTAAAAAAATAATTTTGGACAGATGTTTGTCTATTAAGAAAAATTCTTACATTTTTGCAAACTCTAGCAATAAGGACACAATTATATTTTATAACCGAGGCACTCAGAAAAAAATTAACCTTTTAAAAAAAAAAGGAATAAAATTAATTAAATTTGCATTAAGTAAGGATAATTTATTTGATTTAAAAAATATATTGAGAAAAATTTTTTCTCTTGGATGTAGAAATTTATTAGTTGAAAGCGGTAAAAATTTAACAAATAGTTTTTTAAAAAATAATCTTTTTAATAAATTCTACCTATTGCAAAGTCCTATTAAATTAGGCACTAGTGGTAAACTTAATGTATCTAGTCAGTTGCATCAATTGGCTTTTAAATATAAAAACAAGTCCAAAATAAATTCGTTTACGGGAAACGATGTAATTAACATATACTCTAAATAAAATGTTTAATGGAATTATTTCTAATCAAGGCAGAGTCAGAAAAATATCTAAAAGAAAAAAAGGAATAAATATCTTTGTTTATTCCAGATTAAAACTTTCAAAAAAAAACATAGGAATTTCCATTTCTTGTGATGGTGTATGTCTAACACTAATATCTATTAATAAAAACTTAATGGAATTTTATTTGTCCAATGAAACTATTAAAAGATCAAAATTTAAAAAGGTTCAAATTGGAGATTATATTAATTTAGAATTACCTTTGAAATTTGGAAAACAAATATCAGGACATACCACACAAGGGCATGTTGATTGCACAGGTAAAATTTCTTCTATTAAAAGAATAGATAAATCTTTTTTATTTGATTTTAATATTAACTCGAGAGAAAGAAAAAATTTAATTGAAAAGGCATCAATCGCTATTAATGGTGTATCTTTAACTGTTTCCAAAAAAACAAAAAAGGGATTTAAAGTATGGATAATTCCTCATACTTTAAAATTAACCAATTTATCTAAAGCAAAAAAGAATGATTTTGTTAATATAGAAATAGACATTCTTTCAAAATATGTGAGAAATTATTTTAATGAAAAATAAAAAATTTAGTTCAATAGAAAGCATTATTAAAGTCGCCAAAAAAGGTAACATGTACATTCTTGTTGATGATGAAAATAGAGAAAATGAAGGAGACCTTGTTATTCCAGCATCTGATGTTTCACAAAAAAATATTAATTTTATGGCTAAGTATGGTCGTGGTTTAATTTGTTTATCTTTATTAAATAAACAGGCAATAAAACTTAATTTATCATTAATGTCACCTGTTAATAAATCTCGTAATCAGACAGCTTTTACTGTGTCAATAGAAGCGCGAAAAGGTGTTACTACAGGAATTTCTGCAAAAGATAGATCGGTCACAATTAAAACTGCAATTAAGCCAAATGTTAAAAAAAATGAAATTATTTCACCTGGTCACATATTTCCAATAATTTCAAAAGATGGTGGTGTTTTAGTTAGGGCAGGGCACACTGAAGCTTCAGTTGATATTTCAAGATTAGCAAAAAAAAATCCTTCAGCAGTAATTTGTGAAATTATGAATGACAAAGGTGTAATGGCTAAAGGCATAGAGTTATTCAAATTTGCAAAAAAACATAAATTAAAAATTGCTAGAATTGATGATCTAATTGCATATAGATTTAAAGTTGAAAAATTAATTAGATTTAAAAAATCTGATAAAATTTTAATAAAAAATCAAAAGTACAATATTAAAATTTTTGAAAATTTGCTCGATAGTTCGGAAAATTTTTCTTTAGTTAAAGGAGATTTAAGAAAAAGTAAAAATCCAAGAGTTAGAGTGATTTCATCAAATATTGTTCAAAATTATCTAATGGGTGAAAAATTACCTAATTCATTTAATAAAACAATAGATCATTTCAAGCATCATAAAGAATGTGTTTTAATTTTTATTAGAGATACAAATCTAAAATCAGTTTCAGAAACTCTTAGAGATTATAAAAGCAACAAATTTTATAAAAAAGGTCAAGATAAACTCATTAAAAATTATGGTATTGGAGCTCAAATAATTAAAGCTTTAAATATCAAAAACATGATATTGGTTACTAGATCTAAAAAGAAAGTTGTTGGTTTAGAAGGTTATGGGATTAAGATTACCAAGCAGGAAATAATTAAATGAAAAAAAAAGTACTAATAGTTATTGCAAATTATTATGGTCATATTTCTACGTCCTTGAGCGCAGATGCACAAGTGGCTTTAGATTATGCTAAAATAAAATATTCAATCAAAGAAGTACCTGGTGTTTTTGAAATACCCGTAGTTATTTCTAGAAATATAAAAAAATATGATGGTTTTATTGCTTTGGGTTGTGTTATCAAAGGTGAAACTCCTCATTTTGATTATCTTTCAAAAACAACCTTTGATGGTTTAATGAAATTATCTATAGAAAATAAAAAACCTATTGGTAATGGAATTATTACTGTGCTAAATAAAGAGCAAGCTTATGCTCGTATGGGGGATGCTGAACGTCCAAAGAGATTATCAAAAGAAAAAGGCAAAGGTGAAGAAGCAGCTAAAGCTGTCATTGCTGTATTATCTCAATAAATATGATTACCCAAACTAAAGCAAAAAACAATCCACGGGTTATTGCTATTCAAAAAATATATGGAAAATTTTATAATAAAGATGAGGATTTAACAGTAGGTAAACATAGATTTAAAAAATTTATTAAAGATATAGTTAATGGCACAATAGAGCGAAATGATTTTATCACTGAAGAATTAGAAACTCATCTTAAACAAGATCTTATCTTATCTCATCTTGATAAGTTGTTTCAGGTTATAGTTAAATGTGCAGTTTTTGAACTTTTATATAAACCTAAAACTTCTTCAAAAATCATTATTAAAGAATATTTAACAGCTTCTAATTCTTTTTTAGAAGACTCACAAACCAAATATTTAAATGCTTTATTAGATAAAATTTCAAAAAAAATTAGAACTACTAATGCATGAATTTGAAATAATTAATAAATACTTTTCTAAACTTACAAATAAATCTAAAGGTTCACTAAACTTAAATGATGATATTTTTTTTGATAAAGCGAATAAAATTGCTGTTTCTGTAGATACATACATCGAAGGAAAGCATTTTATTAATTTTAAAAATCCAGAACTAGTTATTAAAAAAGTAATCAGATCTTCTATTTCAGATCTAATTTGCAAAGGTGTTAAGCCAAAGTATTATTTTGTGTCAGGTTCTGGAAATAGTAAAGCTTTTACTAAAAGTAACTTAGCAAAGATTAGTAAATCACTTAAAGAAGAACAAAAAAAATATAATATAATTTTAGGAGGAGGGGACACTGTTTATTCTGATAAATTGAGTTTTACTATTACTTCAATTGGTTTTTCTAATAAAATTATATACAGAAATAGATCAAAAGTTAATGACGATATATATGTAACTGGTAACTTAGGAGATAGTTTCTTAGGGCTTTTGGTTTTAAAAAATAAAACTAAGATAAATAAGAAATTATGCAGATATTTTATAAATCAATATTACAAACCGGAAATTAAATATTCTTTAATAAATCATCTTAATAAATTTGCTACATCATCAATAGATTTATCAGATGGATTAATTAGTGATTTAGAGAAATTGACGAATAATCAAAATAACTCATATCAGCTATTTTTTGACAAAATCCCTGTATCCAATAATTTAAAATCAGTTATTAATTCAAAAAATTTACGAAAAAAGAACTTGATATCCAGAGGCGATGATTATCAGGTGTTATTTACAGCAAATAATAGACATAGAAGTTTTATTAAAAAAATTTCATCTTTAAAAAAAATAAAAATTACACGAATAGGCAAAATACTTAATGGTAAGCTCAAAAGCTCAATTATAGATGGAAAAGGTCATCAAATTAAAATAAATAACAAAGGTTACTTTCATGCATTTGGCTAAGTTATATATTGCCTTTTGTCCTTTTTTTTGTAATGTCCGCTTTTTAAATATTAAAATTTAATAACTTATAATTAAAAGGAATTTATGAATTTATCAGTAGAAACTATTTTACTCTACACGATTTTAGCAGGATTTATCTCAATTATTTATGGCTATTTTACTGGTAAACATATTTTAAGTTCAAGTCCAGGTAATGCAAAAATGCAAGAAATTGCATCTGCTATACAAGTTGGGGCAAAAGCTTATTTAAATAGACAATATAAAACTATTGCAATTGTTGGGGTAGTCGTTTTACTTATAATAACTTATTTATTTAGCATTTTGGTAGGAGTTGGTTATTTAATAGGAGCAACTCTTTCAGGTATTGCGGGATATGTTGGTATGCTTGTTTCAGTTCAAGCCAATGTTAGAACAGCTGAAGCTTCACGAAAAGGTTTATCTCAAGGTTTATCTATAGCTTTTAAATCTGGAACTGTTACTGGAATGTTAGTTGCCGGTTTAGCGCTTTTAGCTATTACTGGTTATTATTATTTTTTATTAAAATTTAATATTGAAGAAAGAGAGTTAATTAATGCTCTTATAGCACTAGGCTTTGGTGCTTCGTTAATTTCAATTTTTGCAAGATTAGGTGGAGGTATTTTTACAAAAGGTGCTGATGTAGGTGCAGATTTAGTTGGCAAATTAGAAGCTGGTATTCCAGAAGATGATCCAAGAAACCCAGCAGTAATAGCTGACAATGTTGGAGATAATGTTGGTGATTGCGCTGGTATGGCAGCTGATTTATTTGAAACATATGTTGTTACAATCGTAGCAACAATGGTTCTTTCATCAATTTTTTTTCATGGCGATCTGAATATGATGATTTACCCATTAACCATAGGAGGAGCATGCATTCTTACATCAATTTTTGGAACATTTTTTGTAAGTCTTGGAAAGTCAAAAAATATTATGGCGGCTTTATACAAAGGATTTATTGTTACTGCTCTTTCCTCTTTAGCAATTTTATATCCAGTTACTGATTGGGTAATTGGTTTTGATACAGTTTATACCGTAGCTAATAAAAACTTTAACGGTATGAGTCTATATTATTGTGGAGTTATTGGCTTAATCATTACAGGTTTAATTATCTGGGTAACAGAATATTATACTGGAACAAGTTATAGACCTGTCCAAAGTATAGCGTCTTCATCAACAACTGGACACGGTACGAATGTTATTCAAGGACTTGCTGTTTCTATGGAAGCTACAGCTATACCAGCTTTAATTATTGTTGCAGGTATTCTTTTTACTAATTCATTAGCTGGTCTTTATGGAATAGCTATTGCTGTGACAACTATGTTAGCATTAGCTGGAATGGTTGTTGCATTAGATGCTTATGGTCCTGTTACAGATAATGCAGGTGGTATTGCTGAAATGTCAAACCTTCCTAAAAATGTTAGAAAAACTACGGATGCTTTAGATGCTGTAGGAAATACTACTAAGGCTGTAACTAAAGGTTATGCAATTAGTTCAGCTGGTTTGGGTGCTTTAGTATTGTTTGCGGCTTATACTGAAGATATAAAGTTCTTTTCACAAATTAAAGGATCAAATTTAGAAAATATAACTGTAACATTTGAGCTATCTAATCCTTTTGTAGTAGCTGGATTACTTGTAGGTGGAATGCTTCCATATTTGTTTGGATCAATGAGCATGCAAGCTGTTGGTAGAGCAGGTGGAGCTGTTGTTGTTGAAGTAAGAAGACAATTTAAAAAAATACCAGGAATTATGAAAAGAAAAGCTAAACCAGATTATGGTAAGCTTGTTGATTTACTTACGAAAGCTGCCATCAAAGAAATGATTATACCTTCTTTATTGCCTGTGTTTTCCCCAATCGTTCTATATTTGATTATTTTACCAATAGGTGGTCAAGCTGCTGCACTATCAGCAGTTGGGGCTATGTTGTTAGGTGTAATTATTACAGGATTATTTGTAGCAATTTCTATGACTGCTGGTGGCGGTGCATGGGATAATGCAAAAAAATATATTGAAGATGGAAAATTTGGTGGAAAGGGTTCTGAAGCACATAAAGCCGCTGTAACTGGTGATACCGTAGGAGATCCTTATAAAGATACTGCAGGACCGTCAATTAATCCGATGATAAAGATTACAAATATTGTAGCTTTGTTATTATTAGCTGTTATTGCTGATTCTTAATTTCTTTTCTTTTTTTTGCACGAACACCTAAAGGGTCATTAACTTTTTGTCTCATACTTGATAAAAAATCATAAACAAATGATCTTTTAGAATATGTTATTTCAGTTTCATCTTCAATGAAGTCTATTTCCTTCATATCTTTTATGTTAAAAAATTCTTTTTTTGCTAACAATCCTTTATTATCTATCTCTAATAACAAAACATTATTTATATATATTTTCTTTTTACCAAGTTTTAATAATGTAGTTCTTGTTTTCTTACTTTCTATATAAATCCAAAGATCGTTATCAAACTTACTTTTTGTGGAAGGTGGTCCTAGTAAGTAAATTATGTCATTTTTATTAGATAAATTAACTGTTAATTCTTTTTGTTTTTTTTCTAGATAGTGAGATCCATGACTATCTACAATTTTATTAAATTTACAATTTACAACTAATAAAAAAATTACTAATAATACTATTCTCATAATGGATAATAACTATATTAATTTTTATAACAATTTAGTAGATTTAACTAGAAATAAAATCTTATATAAAGATTTTGCAGATCAAGATACTTTTTCTGATAGATTGGCTATTTTTTTATTCCATTTTGCCTTCTTTTTAAATGTATTTAAGTCTTATTCTCAAAAGAATATTCTTCAAACTGTTTTTGATTATATATTCAAACAATTGGAAATCAGCTTAAGAGAAATCGGCTATGGTGATACAGCTATTAATAAAAGAATGAAAAGTTATGTAAACTTTTTTTACTCAATTTTGAACAAAATTGATGGTTGGGAAGATCTAGATAGAGAAGGTCAAAAAAAAATTTTTAAATTTTATTTGAATATCAAAAATGAATCCTTTGTTTTAGTTGAATATTTTGAAAAATATCGAAATTATTTAAAAAAAAGTACTTTTAATTCCTTATTAAAAGGTGTAATTAAACCTAATTTTTAATTATGGCTGTACCAAAACGCAAAACATCACCATCAAGATCTGGTAAAAGAAGATCTCATATTAAGTTTTCAGCGAAAAATATTGTTGAAGACAAAAAATCTGGCGAATATAGATTGTCTCATCATATGGATCTTAAAACTGGCATGTATAAAGGTAGACAAGTCTTAGACCCTAAGGAATAAATAATCTATAATATTTTAATGTTAAAAAAAATAACGATTGCAGTTGATGCAATGGGTGGAGATAATTCTCCCGAAAAAGTTATTAATGGAATTTGTCTTTATTCTAAAAATACTCAAAATATTTTTTATAAAATATTTGGCGATTCAGAAAAAATTAAAGAAATTATTCCAAAATCACTTCCCCAAAGTTCGTTTGAAATAATTCATACAAAAAATGAAGTTAAAGGTACTGACAGTGCGCTCAGTGCAGCTAAAAGAGGAAAAGAAACTAGTATGTGGCTAGCCATAGATAGTGTTAAAAATAAAGAATCTGACATAATCATTTCAGCTGGCAATACAGGGGCTCTATTTATAATTGCAAAATTAAATCTAAAAATGATTGAAAATATAGACAAACCTGCTTTATCAGGATTGTGGCCTAATAAAAATGGAACTAATATTGTTCTGGATCTTGGAGCAAATGTTGAATGCAATGAAAAAAATTTAATTGATTTCAGTTTAATGGGTTCGGCACTATTTAAAGCTTTATTTCCAGATCAAAACCCTAAAGTTGCTTTGCTAAATATTGGCTCAGAAGAAATTAAAGGAAATGAAATAATTAAAAACACATATAAAAAACTTAACAACCAAAATAATAATATTTATGAATTTAAAGGGTATATAGAAGGTAATGAAATGATGAGTGGAGATGTTAATGTAATAGTAACTGATGGTTTTACGGGAAATGTTGCTTTAAAAACTGCTGAAGGAACAGCAAATTTTATTACAAACGAACTTAAAGAAGCACTGACTGGTAGCTTTCTGGGGAAATTTTTATCCATTCTAAACATTAGAAATATAAATAAATTCAGAAAAAAACTAGATCCTAGATTATACAATGGAGCAATACTTTTAGGATTAGATTCTGCTGTAGTGAAGAGCCATGGATCAACTGATCATATTGGTTTTGCCAACTCTCTTGATTTATGTGTAAAAATAGTCTCTGGAAATTTGATTGATAAAATTAAACAAAGTATAGATTGATATATGAGAATCAATTTGACAAAAAAAGAGATTATAAACTCTTTATATATGCAAATTGGTTTTTCCAAAAAAATATCAGAAGGTTTGTTGGAAGATATATTAAATATTATTGTAGGTAATTTAAAAAAATATAAAAAAATTAAACTAAGTAATTTTGGAACATTTTCTTTAAGGTCAAAAAAAAGTAGACTAGGAAGAAATCCTAAAACAAAAGAAAAAAAAATAATTTCTGAGAGAAATGTAGTTTTATTCAAACCTTCTAGGGACTTTAAAGATTATATTAACAGCTATGAAAAAATCTAGTGAAGCTTATAAATCTATAGGTGAAGTAGCAAGAATTTTGAATTTAATAAATATGAAAAATGGCTCTCTTAATACACACACAATAAGATTTTGGGAAAAAGAATTTAAAAGTATAAATCCAATAATTTTGACTGGAAGAAGAAGATATTATGATGAAAAATCTATTGAAGTTTTAAAAAAAATTAAATTCTTGTTAAAAAATCAAGGTATGACTATAAAAGGTGCCAAAAAGGCTTTGGAGACCTCTGATTCATTTAATCTTGACGATTCATTAAATAAATCTATAAACTTGGGTAAAAAAAGTTTAGTTTTAAGAAAGAAAGTCACCAGAATTTCAAAACTAATTAAAGATATTAAAGATTTAAAGTAGTATGGCAAAAAAAACACATGTTAAAGTTCGATTAGTTCCAGAAGCTAAGCCAGATAGTCCTTTTTTTTATTATGTAAAAAAACCTGCTGGCGGTGAAAAGGCTAAAGTTAAGTTAAAGGCCAAGAAATATAATCCTGCTACTAGAAAGCATGAAGTTTTTGTTGAAAAAAAACTTCCTCCTCACAGTAAATAACTATTTTTTTTTAAAGTTTCTTTTTTCAAAATCTATATAAGACCAAATCATATTTTTCCATATTCTTTGAGTTATTTTTGGATCTATATTCCTTTTCAAAGACTCTTTTCTTATATTTTTTAATATTGTTGTAATTCTTTTTTTATCAACAATTTCATTTTTGAATGATTTCAAAGACAGGACTTTTTGTACAATCTCAGTTCTTTTTTTAATAGTTTTTAGTAATCGATAATCTAATTTATCTAATCTCTTTCTGAGTAAATTTAGTTTTTTTTTGTTTTTTGGCGACATTTATTCAATTGGATTTATTAATAATTAATATATTTATTCTTATATGTACATAGATAATAAAGTATTAAAAAAATATATTTCTTTGTGGTTAGTGTCTATGTTTTGGGTTATAGCCATAATGATTATTGTAGGAGGCCTAACTAGGCTTACAGATTCGGGATTATCAATAACTCAGTGGCAATTGTTTTCAGGAATTTTTCCCCCATTTAATGAAACTCAATGGAATCAGTATTTTGAGTTATATAAAAAAATCCCGGAATATAACTTACAAAACCATTCAATGACCCTAGAGGAGTTTAAAGTAATTTTTTGGTGGGAATTTATCCATAGATTTTTAGGAAGGTTAATAGGGATCTTGTTTTTTGTTCCACTGATTTTCTTTACATTAAAATTGGGATTTAAAAAAATACTAAGCTTATATTTAATTTTTATTCTTATATGTTTTCAAGGTTTTATTGGTTGGTACATGGTTTCAAGTGGATTAGTAGATAGAGTTGATGTAAGCCACTATAGACTTTCTCTACATTTAGTTTTAGCTTTCATTATAATTTCACTAATTTTTTGGAATTATTTATCTTTACGAAATATTAATCTTTCGTTTAAAAAAATAAATAGACAAATACCGATTATTTTTATTTTGATAATTTTCCTTCAAATTTGTATAGGTGCTTTTGTTTCAGGAATGGATGCGGGAAAAATTTATAATTCCTGGCCTTTAATGGGGTCAGGTTTTTTTCCAGATGACAATTCAATTAAAAATTTATTTTACTTATCAGCTCTTAACGACCCGTCAATGGTTCAATTTATGCACCGTAGCTTAGCTTATTTAATTTTTTTATTTTATTTATTTATCTTTGTAATAATTTATAAAAATAAATTATCAGGTTTATTTAAAGCTATTATAGTTACTGGTTTTCTATTAATCTTGCAGATCGTTCTTGGAATTTTAACTTTATTATATAGTGCACAGGTAATTATTGCATCTATGCACCAAATAAGTTCAATTTTGTTAGTAAGTTCAAGTATTTATTTTTTATACCTGAACAATAATTCTAGCTAACAGCTTTCAGACTAGCTTTACTGGATGCTAATAATGCTTGATCTAAGTCAGCAACAATATCATCATAATGTTCTATGCCAATTGATAGCCTAATATATCCTGGCGTTACACCTGCAGCTAAAAGTTCTTCTTGAGTCAATTGACTGTGAGTAGTTGTAGCTGGGTGTATTGCTAAACTTCTAGCATCACCAATATTAGCAACATGGTAAAACATTTTTAACGCTTCAATAAATTTTTTACCTGCTTCAACACCACCTTTAACTTCAATACCAACTAAACCACCATTGCCACCTTTAAAGTATCTTTTGGCTCTATCTCCAATTTCACCTTTGTGTATATTAGGATAAATAACTTTTTCTACATTTTTGTGTTTAGTTAAATAATCAACAACTTTTTGTGCATTTGAACAATGCTGTTTCATTCTTAGAGCAACTGTTTCCAAACCTTGTATGATACCAAAAGCATTATCAGGTGCTAAAGGAGCTCCAAGATCTCTTAACAAAACTACTCTGGCACGTACAGCAAAAGCGACATTTGCTCCAGTTAATTGAGGTACTACTTCTCCCCATACAGCACCACCATAACTTGCATCAGGCTCGTTAAATAAAGGTTGTCTTTTTTTATCAACTGTCCAATCAAAATTTCCACCATCAACTAAACATCCGCCAATAACAGTACCGTGACCACCAATATATTTGGTAAGTGAATGAACTACTACAGCAGCACCATGTTCAATCGGTTTACAAATTATTGGCGATGCAGTGTTGTCCATTATTAGCGGTATATTGTGTTTTCTTCCAATATCAGAAACTTCTTTGATAGGAAAAACCCTTAAATGTGGATTTGGTAGAGTTTCAGCATAAATAGCTCTAGTTCTATCATCAATAAGTTTTTCAAAGTCTTTTGGATCAGTAGGATCGGCGTATCTAACTTCAATTCCTAGTCTTTTTAAAGTATGATTAAATAAATTTACTGATCCGCCATACAGATCTGTAGAACTGATAAAATTGTCTCCTGATTGACAAACATTTACCAAAGCAAAAGTTGATGCTGCTTGACCTGATCCAACAGTAACACAAGCTAAACCACCTTCTAAAGCAGCAACTCTTTTTTCTAATACGTCATTTGTTGGATTCATTATTCTAGTATAAATATTTCCAAACTCTTTTAAGGCAAATAAGTTTGCCGCATGATCAGTATTGTTAAATTGATAAGATGTTGTTCTATAAATCGGAACAGCCACAGCTGTAGTTGCCGGATCACTTCTATAATCACCACCATGCAAAGCTATAGTTTCTGGATTTTTTAAAGTTTTCGCCATTTTATGTTCTTTTTTTAATGCTTTTGTTTATCAAGGTTCACAATATAGTTCAAATACCTTGCAAAAAAAAACCGCTTTAAAAGCGGTTATACCTTAAAATATTCACACTAAAAAATTGACTTTATTGCAAATTCTCAGTATTTATGCGCATTCTAATGACAAATTTTGTTAAAAAAAGTGAAATAAAGAATTACTGGTATCTTATAGATGGCAACAATGCCGTAGTAGGGAGATTAGCTACAATTATTGCAAAAATTATAAGAGGAAAACATAAAACAACTTTCACTCCTCATATGGATGATGGTGACTTTGTTGTAGTAAAAAATGTAGAAAATATTAAGTTTACAGGTAAAAAATTTAAAGACAAAAAATATTATAGACACACAGGATATCCTGGTGGAATAAAAGAAATAACTCCAGAAAAACTTCATGATAAAAAACCAGGTGAAGCTTTAAAGCTCGCAGTTAAAAGAATGTTACCAGATGGACCGTTAGCAAAAAAACAGTTAACTAAGTTAAAAATATATACAGGTGACAAGCATCCTCATGAAGCACAAAAGTTAACGGTTTTAGATTTGTCAAAATTAAATACTAAAAATTTATTAAGAAACTAAAATGGAAATAAATCAAGTCGCAGCAAACAAATCCGATAAAATTAAATTAGATTTTAAAGATAGTAAATATGCTACTGGAAGAAGGAAGACTTCGATAGCTAAAGTATGGCTTAAAAAAGGATCTGGTAAAATTTATGTTAATGGTCAAAGCTTTGAAACTTACTTTAAAAGAGATGCGTATAAAATGCAGATATTAAGACCTTTTGAAATTATAAATCAACCTACAGATTATGACGTTAGATGTAATGTAACAGGAGGTGGCCACACTGGACAAGTAGGAGCTATGGTTCTTGGAATTTCAAGAGCTTTATTGTTATTTGATGCTGAATTAAAACCAACTTTAAGAAAAGAAAAACTTACCACTAGAGATTCACGATCTGTAGAAAGAAAAAAACCCGGACGTGCAAAAGCAAGAAAAAGCTTTCAATTTTCTAAAAGATAATACTTTTTTAAACTTTTTACTGTTATATATGAAAAATGCGTAAGCTTAATGTACTGATTGCTGGTTCCACAGGATATATTGGTGTTCAACTTGTTAAATTATTAAACAAACACCAAAACATAAATATTAAGTATTTATGTGGCAATTCATCTGTAGGAAAAAATATCTCTTATTATGATAAAGATTTAAGAAATAATAAACTTCCAAAAATAGTTAAATTTAATAAATCGTATTTAAATAATGTTGATATAGTTTTTACAGCACTTCCTAATGGAGAAGCGCAATTGTTATCAAAACACCTTTTACCAAAAAATAGACTTATAGATCTTGCAGCAGATTTTAGACTGCATGATCATAAAGAATATAAAAAATGGTATAAGATTGATCACAAGGCAAAAAATAATATCCCAAATAGCATTTATGCTTTACCTGAAGTAAGTAAGAAATATTTAAAAAATTATAAAATTATTGCTTGTCCAGGATGTTATCCAACTTCTATTCTTTTACCTTTGCTGCCATTATTAAGAAAAAATATAATTTCAGAAAAAAATATAATTATAGATTCAAAATCTGGATATTCAGGAGCGGGTAGACTTGTTCATAAAAAATATGCAAATAAGAATCTTTATGAGTCTTTAAGTGCATATGAAATAGGATTTCATAGACACAATTCTGAGATAGAACAAGAGATTTCAAAAGTGTGTAAGAAAAAGTTTCAATTTAGCTTTACTCCACATCTGACACCTATGTTTAAAGGTCTTTTAAGTACTATTTATATAAATGTACCAAAAAAAATGAATGCCAAAAGAATATATAACAGTTTGAAAAAAGTTTATAAAAATAATTTTTTTATTAAGTTTGCTAAATTTAATAAAGCAATTAGCACTAACGATGTAATTAACACAAATAATTGTCTTATTTCTGTTTGCAAAAGTAAATATAAGGATAAAATAATTATTCTTTCTGCAATTGATAATTTGATTAAAGGAGGATCTGGTCAAGGAGTTCAAAATATGAATGTTATTTATAACTTTCCTGAATCAAGAGGTTTAATATGAAAAAATTTATTATATTTTTATTTTTATTAACTTCTTGTTCTTTTAATAGCAATACCGCTTCTTGGAAAGAAAATTTAAATTCAAGCTATCAAGAATTGAAATATGATGAAGATTATACATTTGATGAATATGAGAAGATTTTAGATCGCTATAATGAGAGAAAAAAAACTCCAAAATTAAATTAAAAAAATTATGAAAAAAATTGGTATAGGAATTGTTGGGCTAGGAAATATTGGTAGTCGTTTATATAAAGAGATAATATCTAAAAAAAAAGATATTGGTCTTAAAACTAGTACAAACATAACTATTGCAGCTATTTCAGCAAGAAATATTAATAAAAAAAGAAGTTTTAAAGTCAGAAGAAATATCTTTTTCAAAAATCCTTTGGATATAACAAAAAATCCAAAAGTTAATATAGTAATTGAATTGATTGGATTGTCTGACGGCATTTCTAAAAAAATTGTTGAAAGAGCATTAAAAAACAAAAAACATGTTATTACAGCTAATAAAGCTCTCATATCTAAACATGGAGACTATCTAGCTTCTATTGCTGAAAAGAATAAAGTTAATTTAGAATTTGAAGCAGCAGTAGGTGGAGGAATACCTGTGCTAAGAACTATTAAAGATGGTTTGGCAACAAATAAAATTAATAAGATTGTAGGGATTTTAAATGGTACATCTAATTATATTCTTTCAGAAATGCAAAAAACAAAGAACTCTTTTAAAAATGTTCTGAATAAAGCTCAACAATTAGGTTTTGCTGAAACAAAACCTAAATTTGATTTAGACGGCACCGATGTTTTAGCAAAAATTAGAATTTTATCTTCTTTGTCATTCAATAACAAAATTTCTAAAAATAATTGCTTAATGAATGGAATTGAAAATATTGAACTTAAAGATATTGATATGGCAGAAAAATTAGATCTTAGGATAAAATTGCTAGGTATAACTGAAATTATTAATAATAAATTATTTGAGAGAGTTCATCCATGTTTGATTAAAAAAGATAATTATATAGCAAATATTGATGGAGTAATGAATGCTGTGATATTGGAAGCCAATCCAGTTGGAGAAAGTGTTTTGCAAGGGGAGGGTGCAGGACCCGGTCCAACTTCATCAGCCCTAATGTCTGATCTTTTATCAATATTAAGGGGAAATATTAAATACCCTTTTGGAATACCTTTTAGCAAAAGAAAAAAAGTTAGTTCATATGATCAAAATCAATATTCAAATTCTCTATATTTAAGATTTGAAGTAAAGGATAAGCCTGGTGTTTTGTCTCAAATTACTAAGCAACTAGCAAATTATAATATTTCAATAGATCGTTTAATTCAGATTCCTGATCACAAGAGAAAAAGAGCTTCAATCGTAATCATTACACACAAGGCTAAAGAAATAAATTCAAGCAAGTGCCTAAAATCACTCAAATCAAATAAAAATGTGCTGAAATCTCCAACATTGATAAGATTGCTTTAAAATGGCAATATCTATCAGGCTTTTTGAGGTTTTATTTCCTGTATTTTTATCCATAGGTATTGGATATTGGTATGGAAAAAAAGACGCTAAATTCGATACTAATTTTATCACTACATTTTCAGGTAATATAGGGTTACCGTGTATAATATTTTATTCTTTAACATTTTCAGATATAGATTTTGATATTTTTTTAAAGTTTTCTGTACTTACTTTTGTATACGTTGGAATTTTTTCAATTATTGGAATTATAGTTCTAAAATTATTAAACAGGGATATTGTCAGATTATTACCACCACTAATTCTTCCAAACACTGGAAATATGGGGATGCCTTTATGTTTATTTGCTTTTGGTATAGAAGGATTAGCTATAGCAACTGCTATTACTTCTACAATTTTAGTTCTTCACTTTAGTATTGGCATTTTGTTAGCAAGTAGAAAGTTTTCTATTCAGCCGCTGATTAAATGTGTGCCTGTTTATGCTATAATATTTTCACTATTTTTTGTTTATTATAAAATTCCAGCACCAAAGTTTCTTGAGAATGCAACTTTTTTAATAGGTTATTCGGCTATTTTTTTAGTGTTAGTTTCTTTAGGAGTTGCTTTAACAAAGTTAAAAGTTTTTTCTTTTAAGGAAACTTTAATTTATTCTTTAATTAGAGTTTTAGTTGGACCTATTATTGGTTTTGCTTTTGTTAAATACTTTAAGTTAACAGGAGTTGAAGCAGGCGTGATGTTTATTCAAGCCTCTATGCCATCAGCTGTTTTAACTTATTTGGTAGGTAAAATGTATTCTCCTAGAAAAATAACTGATAGCATAGCTAGTACTGTTGCTCTTTCTACATTTTTATCACTATTTACTTTAGTGTTTATAGTATATTTTGCTCTTAAATATTTTAGCTAAACTTAGTGAAAGCAATTATTTTAAATTTATCTGCTTGGATAATGTTGCCAATCATGGATGGTTTTGCCAAATATTTAAGCTCATCATTACCAGTATTGCAAATTACTTGGTCTAGGTATTTTTTTACAATTGTAATTACTTTACCTATCATGCTAATTTTTTTTAGAAAAAATCTCACTTGGACTGAACAACCTAAGCTTCAATTAATTAGAGGGCTATTATTATTCTGCGCAAATATCTTATTTTTTTATTCAATATCAATTATATCTTTGGCTAAAGCTCTTACATTAGCTTTTATTGCACCTTTAATTGTAACCGCTTTGTCTCCAGTTTTATTAGGTGAAAAGGTAGGCTTTAGAAGATGGGCAGCTGTTGTTACTGGATTTATTGGTTCATTAATTGTTATAAGACCAGGTTTTGTAGAACTAAATTTAGCAAGTATTGCCGCTTTAGGAACGGGAGTTCTTTACGGTTTTTATTTAATCATAACCAAAAAATTACATGATTCAGATAATCCACTTTTAACTCTTTTATTAACCGGAATAGTAGGGGCTATTTTAGGTACAATGATTTTGCCTACTGTATGGGTCCAACCAACTATCAGTGAATGGTATATGATGTTTGGTATTGGTTTTTTTGCTTCACTAGGTCATTTGCTCTTAATATTGTCTTTAAAGTACGCAGATGCCTCTAAATTAGCTCCATTTGGCTATTTTGAGATAGTTACGAACCTAATAATAGGCTATTACTTCTTTAATCACTTTCCAGATAACTGGACTTTCTTCGGATTGTTCATAATCATCTCTTCAGGTATCTATATCTTCAGAAGAGAGATCCAAATTAAGGGAAATTAGTGTAGTAACGAAAACGTACCTATATAATGATGTATTACTTTAAGTATAAATGTTATATAATTGAAATAATTAAATAAATTTAAATACTTAATGTTAATTATAATATAGTTATTTATCTAAATACTAGTGATTAAAGAAGATGCAATTTCATAGGTAAATATCAATAAATTGAATAAACGCTAGTAAAATAAGGCTTTCTAG
>Ga0208879_1000584_pt1 | contig 37324 bp, 26 predicted proteins | sample Knorr_S15_td_Bot_FD_185605 | JGI IMG/M metagenome (GOLD analysis project Ga0208879, IMG submission 185605) | Marine microbial communities from Southern Atlantic Ocean transect - Knorr_S15_td_Bottom_ad_5009_LV_A (SPAdes) (version 2) | ecosystem: Environmental > Aquatic > Marine > Oceanic | place... | reverse complement strand
GATGATATTGGGAAAAAGAAAGTTAATTCCGCTAAAGAGAGTTTGAATAAAATAAATTCAGAGACCACGATTAAAATTGTGGATGATTATCTGGATGAACAAAATGGATTGGATTTACTTAAAAATTGTGATGTCATTATAGATGCAACGGACAATATTGAAACGCGGCAATTGATTGACCGGTTTTCAAAAGAAACAAATGTGCCCATGGTTTATGGCGGATTGTATCGCTGGGAAGGACAAGTCGCTGTTTTAAATGTAGATGGAAGTCCGGGGTATCGTGAATTATTTCCAGACCCACCCTCGGGTGGAGATACCTGTGCAGATGCAGGTGTTTTGGGAATGCTCCCGGGAGTTATTGGAAATATTCAAGCATTGGAAGCGGTAAAATTGATTGTTGGAATAGAGCCCAATTTGATTGGGAAATTATTGATATATGACGGTATGAATCATTCAACACAAATAATACAATTATGATAAAAGTAACAATTAAATGTTTTTCCCAAGTGAAATATGCTTTGGGTGAAGATGTGCTGGATATGGAATTAGATTCGGGAACAACCACATCCCAATTAGAAAAATTGATACGAGAAAAAGCCAATGGGAAATTAGATGGCGTATCCTTAAGAATTGCTTTAAACCAGAAATATGTTCCCGATGAATTTGAATTACAGGAAGGTGATGAAGTTGTATTCATTCCACCAGTTCAGGGTGGGTAAATGATAATAGTTGAAATAGTTAACGGCCCCATCAAATTTTTCCAAACCAATGATAATCATCAGCAGGATGGCGCGGAGTTGATTTTTAATGGTCGCGTCCGTGCTACAGAACTCGGTGAGAATATTACAGCATTGGAATATGAACAATTAGCAGAAGAAACTGTAGGAAAATTTCCAATCCATGATTTATTTTGTAAACACCGTATCGGAAAAATAAATGTGAGTGAAACGAGCCTTCATGTTGTGATTTGGTCCAAGCATCGAAAAGAAGGATTAGAAGCTATGACTTGGTTTATAACCGAACTTAAGAAACGGGTTCCCATATGGAAATGGGCTATTATGGAAGATGGAAGAAAAATACCCAGCGAATGTTCTCACGAATAATTATTAAATCTTAAATTCCGAGTCTTCATGCTTGGATTTTCACACCGGTCACTGACAAACTTTCTTTTCTGGGTCACCCAGAAAAAATGGTTTCTTGTCACCATGATGGTTGGGTTGATCCTTTTATTCCTGCCTACACCAGTTGGGCTCACACTTTCAGGTTATCGTACAATCATTATTGTAATCACCGCACTCTTGATGATCATCACCGAGCCCATTCCACTCCCGGCGATCGCCATGTATATCCTTGTTGCAGAAGTTTATTTTGGTATTGGCACTGCAAATGAAATTGCATCATCATTTATGAATGATGCTGTATTTTTTATCATGGGGTCTCTCATGTTGGCTGTGGCAATTATAAAACAAGGTTGGGATACACGAATAGCATTAGGAATAATCAAGCTTACTGGGAATAAAACAGCAAATATAGTTTTTGGGTTTACTGCAATTTCAGCAATCCTTTCTTCCTTTATCGGTGAGCATACGGTTGCAGCAATAATGTTGCCTATCGCCATGACCTTAATTCGGTTTACTTCAGATGATGTAAGCAAAGTTTCCAACCTTTCCGCAGTCCTTTTATTTTCTATTGCCTATGGATGTCTGATTGGGTCCATAGGTACACCTTCCGGTGGTGGACGTAACGCAATCATGATCACTTATTTCCGGGACTTTGGCATCTCAATTTCATATCTCAATTGGATGGCAAAAGTTTACCCCCTGGTTTTAATTCAGATTCCAATCGTGGCTTGGATCCTCCAGAAAAGTTTTGTCCCGGAATATACTCATTTGGATAGTGGTGTGCGGAAATTGGCGATTCAGGTAGCAAAATCCAGAAAACTGACGGGACGGAATACAGTAGCTGCCATCATTTTCCTCTTCGTTTTCCTGGGTTGGGTATTCTTCAGTGAAACTATTGGACTCGGTATCATTGCGCTCACAGGTGTGCTATGTTATATGATAGCCGGATTTGTTCGATGGGAAGATTTGAATCGAAATACGCATTGGGGTGTCATTATTTTATTTGGCGCAACCATCTCACTTGGTGTTAATATTAAAGCAACTGGTGCTGCGATTTGGCTCGCCAATTTGGTTATCAATTTATTTGGAGACCTAATGGAAACATTCCCATTATTTTCGGACTCGATCATTGTACTTATGACAACCATTTTAGCAAATGTTTTATCCAGTTCAGCTACAGTTGCAGTGTTGGGCCCTGTTACGCTAAATATGGGGAGTGATGCACTTCATACTGGGCTCGTAACAGTTATTGCTTCAGCATTTGGTTATTTTACTGCAGTGGCCGCTCCTGCTTGTACAATTGTGTATTCAAGTGGGATGGTTAAAGCAAAAGATTTTTTAAAAGTAGGTTGGAAAGTTGGGCTTATGTCCATGGTTTTACTCGTTATTTATGCGAATACTTATTGGCTGTTTATCAAATAAAATGGAATTAAACTTATCGCTATGAAAATTCTAATCGCAGTGGGCAGTAAAGAATATTCGGCACCAACGCTCCATGTCGGAATTAAGGTTGCCAAAGCATTTAATGCATCGACTACAATTGTTGACGTAGGCGAAAAGGTTAGTGAATTTTCCACAAAAGTCGTTGGGTTGACTCAGGAACGAATGGAATCCTGGGATTTTGAGCGGCCGGGTATTGATGTATTGGAATGGGCTTTTTCTTATCTTGCTGAAAAGCAATTTATTGAACCGCAATATATCGAAGCAGGATTTCCAAAAAATACATTAGTAGAAAAAGATGGGCGGCGTATTGAAGTATATTTGAAAGGTACAGTTTGTGATGATGTGAATTTGATCTTGAGAAACGGTGATATTATAGCAGAACTCAGGGATGAAGTTCAAACTGAAAGCTATGATGTGACAATTATCGGCGGAAGCGGCAAGCGGCGCATGGCACATGACCTGATTCAATATATTGACAGTTCCATTTTTATTGTAAAGAAGTTTGATCCCGATCAGAAATACCGAATCTTATTAGCCGTGGATGATTCTCCGGGAACTCGTCGTGCGGTAAAATATGGCGTGCGAGTTGCTCAGGCATTTGATATTGGTGTGGATCTTTTGACTGTGAGTAAACAGGAGCAATTTAAAGAAGGGTATAAAAATGCAGCAGATCACGCAGCTAAATTGATGCGCCGAAGTGGGATCGAAGCTAAAAATGTTTTCGAAGTTGGTGACCCGGCAAAAACGATTGTTGATATTGCAGGGAATCATCATATTATTATTATGGGTGCATCCACAAGATCTCCCCTAAAAAAATTCTTCAAAGGCAGTAAACCATTAGATGTAATGGAAAATTGTAGCTGTCCTATTCTGATTGTAAAATAATTCAAAAAGGAGATTGAAATGTTTCAAGATATAGGTTTAACTGTTTTAACGAGCTTGGTGCTACTCATGATTTCCGTGCCTCCGATCCTCTTTCTGTTCTGGTATATTCATGACAGCCGACAAAGTCAGCATTCTATTTTAAGAAATTTTCCCCTTCTAGGACGTGTTCGTTATTTTCTGGAAATGATGGGCCCGGAACTTCGTCAATATATGTTTGACGGAGACACGGAAGCCAAACCATTCAGCCGTTCTGATTTTGCAAACATAGTTGTATCCGGGAAATACATGAAAACACTAATCGCATTTGGTTCTAAGCGGGATTTCAAAGAACCGGGGTGGTATCTCCGAAATTCCATGTTTCCAAAATTAGCTGAAGAAATGAATGTAACCTGTGAGCCAAAAATTCGAACTAAAAGATATGTGGGCACGGAAGGATTATTTTCAAGAAAAGAACATTTGGAAGAGGTTCAAATTTCACCGTGGACTTTGAATCCAGAAGATGCAATAGTTATTGGTCCAAATTGTCGGAACCCTTGGCATGTAAGAGGACCTTTGGGAATGAGTGCCATGAGTTTTGGAGCGTTAGGCGAAAATGCTATTAGTGCAATGAGCTATGGTCTGGGAATGGCAACGGGATCTTGGGTCAACACGGGAGAAGGTGGACTTGCGCCCTATCATACAATTGGGGGTGGTGATGTGGTTATGCAGATCGGTCCGGGTCTATTTGGTGTCCGAAATGAGGATGGATCTTTTAGTTGGGATCATTTTCGAGAGAAAGCGTCAAATCCACATTTAAAATGTTTTGAACTGAAACTGGCACAGGGTGCAAAAATACGGGGTGGTCATGTTGAAGGAAATAAGGTGAATGAAGAGATTGCTGCAATTCGCGGTGTAACTCCCTGGAAAAATATCGATTCACCCAACCGCCACAAAAGTTTCCATGATTACCCAACCCTTTTTGATTTTATGGATAAAATGAGAGCAGAGGGCGGAAAACCGGTTGGAATTAAGATTGTTATGGGCGGTCCGGATTCTGCAGACGAATTGGCAAGTTTTATGGCTGAAACCGGACGTGGACCGGATTTTATTACTGTGGATGGTGGCGAAGGCGGTTCTGGTGCTACATACAAAGAAATGGCTGATACCATGGGACTTCCGATCCAATCCGCTTTAATCTATACAGACAATGCACTTCGACATTTTGGTGTTCGTGATCGCGTAAAGATTTTCGCAAGCGGAAAGATATTTAGTCCAGATAAGATTGCAATTGCTATGGCGATGGGTGCAGATTTGGTTAATATCGCACGGGGAATGATGATTTCTGTGGGCTGCATCGGTGCAGAAAAATGCCATACGAATAAATGTCCGGTTGGGGTTGCCACAACAGATCCGGAACACCAAAAAGCACTGGTTGTGGATGAAAAGAAATGGCGCGTTTTAAATTATGTGGTTACAATCCGGAACGGGTTGAATTCTCTTGCCGCTGCTGCGGGACTCAAGAATTACACTCAGTTTAAACGAGATCACGTCGTGTACCGAAACCAGATAGGTCAAGTAACTTCATTGGAAAAATTATTTCCGTATCCTGATGTCTAAAAAATCAAACTCTTTAATTTGCCCCCTATTCATACTTCATCTAAATTCGCAGTCTTGAATAAGGTAAAACACTAGGATAAAAGGAAAAACAGAATGGAAGCATTACACCCGATTTTTAAATGGCTCCACATTATCGCAGGTATAACCTGGATAGGGCTACTCTACTTTTTTAACTGGATTAATGGTCATGTTGTGGCGACGATGGATGGCGAGACTAAGCAGAAAGTGGTCCCAGAAATCATGCCGCGAGCTCTTTATTTTTTCCGTTGGGGAGCTGCTTGGACTTGGGTTACAGGTTTAGTTTTACTATATGTGGTTTTTTGGGATGGTGCCCTTTTAATGGGAGAATCTGCCGGAAACCTTATGTTTGATGCTGGGACGGATGTTACATCATTTGCACATATTATGTTATTGGTCACTTTTGGTGGTGTTTTTCTGTATGACTATTTATACAGTAGTGGTTTAATTAAGGATGTGCGCGTAATAACCGTCGTTAGTTTCTTACTTATCGCAGGCGTTATTTATCTTATGAAATTTAATGCTGGGTTCAGTTACCGTGCTTTTAATATTCACATAGGCACTATGTTTGGTACAATGATGGCATTCAATGTTTGGTATCGAATTTGGCCGGCACAACAACGTATAATCACAGCGATTAAAAATGGCCAAGCTCCAAATCCAGATGATGCCGGTATGGCGGGACTTCGATCTAAACATAATACGTATATGAGTTTTCCATTGATTTGGACTATGATTAATCAACATACTACAGTTTTCGCTGGCGGAAATTTTGGTGTTACCGATTCTACAAATTGGATGGTTCTTATGATTATGATAGCTCTGAGCTGGCATGTTGTTTGGCAGATTTATAAGAAGTCGGGAACCATCAAAGGTTTCTAACAATCCCATTTAATTCAGAAAACCCTCCTGTGTTTTTTAGGAGGGTTTTTTGTTTATAGACAGAAAAGAGTTCAATTGAAACGATCTACAGCTATTGGCCTTTTGGTCCTTACAGGGATACTATGGAGTACTGGCGGATTTATGGTAAAAATAATTCCTTGGCCACCCTTGGTTTTAGCTGGAATTCGAAGTGGTATAGCAGCTATTGTTATTTATTGTTATGATAGACCATCCAATCTTCGGTTTGGGAAATACACTTTAGGTGGGGCTATTTGTTATGCCGTCATGGTTATTTTTTTTGTTATTGCCAATAAAATGACAACATCCGGGAATGCGATTCTAATTCAATATACAGCACCCGTTTATGTTGCAATATTCGGGTTTTCATTTTTAGGCGAAAAATCTACCAAAATGGATTGGGGGATTATTTTATTGATGCTCCTTGGTTTAGGACTTTTCTTTTTTGATAAATTATCCTTCACAAGTTTTTGGGGAAATATTGCTGCATTGATTGCCGGTTTTGGATTCGCTGGCACAACCCTTTTCATGCGGAAACAAAAGCTCGGTCGTCCTATTGATACCGTGTTATTGGGGAATCTTTTAACATTTATGATTAGCATCCCATTTATCATGAATGATATCACATTCGAAGTTAAACCTTGGTTGGGAATTGCTTATTTAGGAATCATTCAATTGGGATTATCTTATATAATATTTAGCACAGCCATAAAATATGTTTCAGCATTAGATGCCATTATTTATCCTGTAATTGAACCAATTTTTAACCCAATTCTTGCATTTTTATTTTTAGGGGAAATGATGAGTGGGAATGCTCAATTTGGTGGCGCATTAGTTTTAACCGGTGTTGTTGGTCGTGGGTTACTCCAGGCGACTCAAATAAAAAAAAGGAAGTACCCATGAGTGGAAGAAGAAACAAGCTCGAACAGTGGCTGGATAAGCACAACCATTTGATGGAATTGATCAGGACATTGATAGCGGTGATGGTTTTAGTGCTGCAGATCTATATCCTGATCAAAATTACTGCTATATAAAAAGCCCCCTGAAAAAAAGGGGGATTTTTATTTAAACTGTATTAATCGATTTATAAATCACAACTCATATCATTGCCACAGCACATGGGCGATTTAATTTTTCCGCACCCACTTGGGCATTTTGCTACGGCTACTTTTGTTCCGTCATCTTTTGTAATATGATCATGGACGAGTGATTCACCACATTTCGCACATTTCATATCTGCGACGCCCATGCCGCAATGTTCACATTGATATTTTGCCATTTGAAAATTCCCTTTAATTGAAGATTAATATTGGATGAATTTAAGGAAAAAACTTTGATAAAATTGTTTTAATAAATAGGAATGATTCTTATTTATTAATATCTTTGATATTCGATTATGAGATATAGTGAACAAAGAGAAACGGTTTTTCAAATCGTTAGAAATACTAAAGTCCATCCCACGGCTGAATGGGTATTTGAAAAAGCTCAACTTACACTGCCTACGATTAGTCGTGGAACGGTTTATCGGAATCTCGGTCAATTAGATGACGAGGGTAAAATCAGATCCTTTGCCATGAAAGGCAAAATTCGTTACGATGGAAATATGGAAAATCATTCTCATTTTATTTGCAGGGAATGTGATTTGATGCTGGATATCCATCCTGAAAAACTTTATAAAAACTTTTCTCGGGATCTCCCGGAAAATTTCACTGCAGAATCCATGGATCTGAAAATCACTGGGGTTTGCAGAAATTGTAATACACACTCAAACATAAAAAGGAACTAATATGTTAGTAACAAAACCTGCTCCGGAATTTAGCGCAACAGCTATTATGCCGGATAATTCATTTAAGGAAATAAGTCTGTCCGATTATAAAGGAAAGAAAGTTGTTCTTTTCTTCTATCCATTGGATTTTACTTTTGTTTGCCCAACTGAATTAATCGCATTTGATAAACGCCTCCCTGAATTTGAAAAACGTGGCGTTCAAGTACTTGGGTGTTCGGTTGATTCTCAATTCAGCCATTGGGCTTGGAAAAACACCGATGTGAACAATGGTGGAATTGGAAATGTTCAATATCCAATCATCGCTGATTTGGATAAATCAATTGCCCGCGATTATGATGTTTTAATTGGTGCTGAACCCGCCACAGTATTGACTGAAGAAGAAGAAATTGAAACCACAGTGGGCGGTGGTGTTGCTTTGCGTGGATCATTTTTGATTGACGAAGAAGGGACTGTCCGTCATGCAGTTATCAATGACTTACCTTTAGGACGAAATATTGATGAAATGCTCCGTATGGTTGATGCCTTGGATTTCCATACAAAAAATGGTGAAGTGTGCCCTGCCGGTTGGACTGAAGGTGATGATGGCATGAAAGATACATCAGAAGGTGTGGCTAGTTATTTAACGGATCATGCAGACGAACTTTAATATTTAATTAAAGTGCCCTAAAAAGCCCCTCATTATTTGCAGGGGCTTTTTAATTATCAAAATATTAGATTAATTTTCCGGCTCAAATTTAAAAGGATTTTGATGAAAATTTATATTAGCGTAGACATGGAAGGTATCACTGGCGTTACGCATTGGGACGAAGTTGAGCACAATAAACCCTCAGCCTATACTCAATTTCAAGAACGAATGACTAAAGAAGTTGTCGCTACCTGTTTGGGTGCGAATGATGCAGGAGCGAAAGAAATTTGGGTGAAAGATGCTCATTATTCCGGTCGAAATATTTTAGCGGAACACCTCCCGAAAAATGTAAAACTGATTCGTGGTTGGAGTGGCCATCCTTATTCCATGGTGCAGGAATTGGATGAAACATTTGATGCTTTATTAATGGTGGGCTATCATTCCATGGCTGGGCAAGGAGGAAATCCATTGGCTCATACCATGTCGTCTTCCAAAGTGGATTCGATATTTATTAATGGACAGCAAACATCCGAATTTTTTCTACACGGCAACATTGCCGCCAAACACGGTGTTCCACTTGTATTTGTTTCCGGAGACGCAGGATTATGCGAAGAAGTAAAAGAAGTGAATTCAAATATAACCACCCATGCAACCATGGTTGGGGTGGGAGATTCAACAATCAGTATTCAACCGGAAGCATCCAGAAAAGCAATTCGTGAAAAAGTTAAATCTGCTTTATCCAATGACTTGAAAAAGTGCATTTGGGATCATACCGATTCATTTTCATTGGAAGTTCGATTCGTTAAACAGGATTTGGCTTATCGTGCGTCTCACTATCCTAATGCATCTCTTTTGGATGCAAAAACGGTGAAATTTGAAACAAGCGATTATGATGATATAATGCGATTCTTTTTGTTTACGGTCTGACGTTAATTCGAATGCATGACAACCAATTAATCTAAACTTTGTCTATAATACGAATGCACCGCTTTATATTTTCATTATTTTTTATTTCATGTTTGTTTTCCCAGGACATTCAAGTCAGAATCGTAGTACGGATGCATATGGCAATTCCAGTTCTTGGACCTTTTAGTGTCACCTTTGATCAGACCGTTGCGCCGGGGTTCTTCCGTGAAGAAGAAAAGAGTGAAGCGAAACGATTTTATGCCCGTTGGCTCATGAATAGTGAAACCGGTGAAATCATGATTGAGGGTACAGATAAAATTCTCAAATATGATAAAGATGAAAAAGAATATTGGCTTCAATCCCCGGAAGATTATTTTAAGGTGCCGGATACCAGTTCCGAAAATACCAAATCTATGTCCTTTTCAATGTCTTCTGATGAAGAGGATGATACGCCACCCAAAATAACAAGAACAGGTGGAAAAGAGATTGAAGTTCTACATGGGTTCAGGACCAAAAAATGGATCACCACCATTTCATACTCTGAAAAAAGGATGGTCTTTGAAGAATGGCTTGTGGACAAGTTACCCTTGCTGGTTCTTTCGGATTCATTGGAGTCCGCTATTAAAACAAAATTCAATCCAGAAAGTGAAACGGTTAAAGTGGAGCATACTGAGTTTTCATCTAATCTAATTATTAGTCAAATGGATTCTTTAACAACTTTGGAACCTATCTCGGGTCATCCCGTAAAAATAAATTTCTTGGTTTATGAAGATGGGAATGATCCAAAATTTACCGTGGGCTATGAGATTTTGGAATTGTATGCGGAACCGGTGGACACGTCATATTTCACCATTCCAGAAGATTACGAGCGGGTTGAGAAAGAATAAATGGCCGGATACCGTTTGATGAAATTTCAAAATAAATATCGTACAACAACCACCCGTTTAAAATATTGGAACTCTGCAAACCCCGGGATGTATTTTGTAACCATCTGTACAAAAAATCGTGTAGAATGGTTTGGAACGGTTAAAGATGGGAAAATGATTTTGAATGAAATGGGGAAAATCGTAAAAGAAGAATGGATCAAAACGGGTGAATTACGTAAAAATATAAAGGTGGACGAATTTATTATAATGCCAAACCATGTTCATGGAATTATTTGTATTAATTTGGGAAATGATCATGTAGAGTCGTATAGCAATGCGACTCTACACCAAACAGAATACAAAAATAAATTCGGCCCACAAGTGAATAATTTATCATCAATCATTCGGGGATTTAAAGGCGCTGTTACACGATTGATACGAAAACAACAAAATCAAAAATTCGCATGGCAATCACGATTTTACGACCATATAATTCGTAATGATCAATCTTTGGAACGCATCCAAACCTACATTCTTTCAAATCCAATAAATTGGCCCAAAAACAAAAATATTATTGATGAAGATAAAAATTTATTCTAAAAAAATAAAAGGACAAACATGAAACTATCCATTAAAAATATATCAAAAACATATCCCAATGGCGTTGAGGCCCTAAAGAACATTAATCTAGAGATTGGCAATGGCATGTTCGGTTTGCTTGGGCCAAACGGCGCCGGGAAATCAACCCTCATGCGAACCATTGCTGCACTCCAAGATAGTGATGAAGGCACCATCACGGTTGGCGATATTGACGTATCCAAAGACAAACAATCCTTGCGGGAAATCCTGGGATATTTGCCACAGGAATTTGGTGTTTACCCAAAAATATCGGCGAAAGATCTTTTAGATCATTTGGCTGTCATGAAGGGAATCACAGACTCGAAAGAACGAAAAGGTGTTGTGGAATCCTTACTTCATCAAACGAATCTTTGGGATGCTAAAGATCAAAAATTGGGGACTTATTCCGGCGGAATGAAACAACGATTTGGCATTGCACAGGCACTCATTGGCGATCCAAAACTTATTATTGTGGATGAACCCACTGCAGGGCTGGATCCTATGGAACGAAACCGATTTCACAATCTATTGAGCGAAATTGGCGAAAATGTGATTGTGATTTTGTCCACCCATATTGTGGATGATGTGAGTGATTTGTGTAATGACATGGCCATTATTTTGAATGGCGAAGTGAAATTGGAAGGTGAGCCGATTCAGCTTATTGAAAGAATGAAAGGAAAAGTGTGGAAAGGATTGGTTGAAAAATCTGAATTGTCAGAAATCGAAAAAGAAAATGATGTTATTTCGTCCCGACTTTATATGGGTAAAGTCCAGGTTAGAATTTTCAGTGAATCGCCATTGAACAATGGATATGAAGCAACGGAACCGGAAATTGAAGACCTGTATTTTGCAACGATTCATGGTTTAAATATTAATGGGGAATTTTAATTTGGATTTCATCAACCGTGTTGATGTTGAATCGAGGTATGAGATTCAAAAATATTTCTGTAACAATAATGAAGATTGAACGCTTCATACTTCAGCGTAGAATTAACACGGTTAATTCAGTCCAAATAATGAACGAATATTTTAAAAACCAATTTACAAGGGTGTTGCCATGTGGAAACATATTTTAAATTTTGAACTCAAATTAGGATTCAAGAAAACATCGGTCCTTATTTATTTTTTCGTCTTTTTTGCATTGGCTTTCCTTATTGTGAATATATTGGGTGGCGCATTTACAGGCGCTCGAATTATTGTAGGAAATGCCAATAATAATTTGAATGCTCCTCTGGTTATTGCTATGCTACAGAATATTTTTTGTATCATAGGTGTTTTAATATTTGCAGCAGTTTTTGGAAATGCCGGATATCGTGATTTTGAATTCAACACGCATCCTTTATTTTTTACAAAACCCATCAAACCATTCGATTATTATATTGGCAGGTTTAGCGGTGCTTTTATTATTAGTATTTTTATTCAAGCTGGATTCTCACTGGGAATGCTTTTTGGATTTCTCATGCCTTATTTGGATCAGGATGCCATCGGCCCATTTAGTTTGTATGCTTATTTACATCCATTTATGGTGCTGATCATTCCGAATATTTTTATGGTGGGAGCATTGTTATTTACTTTAGCTGTTCTTACGCGCAGGATGCTTCCAACCTACTTGGCATCGGTGGTTCTGCTATTTGGATATTTGACATCCGGAAATCTTACCAGTGATATTGAAACACGTTGGATTGCATCTTTGATTGATCCATTCGGGATCGAAGCTGTAAGTAATGCCGTTCGATATTGGACGCCCGTAGAACAGAATTCAAATTTTATACCAGTGAGTAAATGGCTCTTATTGAATAGGTTGATATGGTTGGGAGCTGGTGGAATATTTATGGGAATCGGCCTGTGGAAATTTGATTTTAAGCATGCTGAACCGGGAAAATCCAAAAAGAAAAAGAAAGAAAAGAGCGAAATAGTAGAAGAACCAGTTATGGGCGGCGGATATATCCATGCTACACCGGTTTTTAATGCTACAACACTTTGGCAGCAGTTTAAGACCCAGACTCTGATTGAGATCAAACGGGCCTTTAGGGATCCATATTTTATTGCTATTGCAGGGACTGCAGCGGGATTTTTGCTCATGAACCAACAAGCCATTGGAAAAATGTATGGCGTAAATACGCTTCCTGTAACAAACATGGTTTTAGCTATTTTGAGTGGTTCATTTGCTTTATTCATGCTAATCCTGATCACCTTTTATGCAGGACAAATTGTGTGGCGGGAACGGGAATTAAAAGCGGATCAAATAATGGATTCGCTTCCGATTCCTAACTGGATTCCCATGGTTTCCAAGCTAATCGCTTTAATTTTAATTCCGGGAATTATGTTAGCTGTTCTCATGGTTATTGGACTGGGTATCCAAACAGGGCGTGGGTTTTATGATTTCGAAATTCATCTTTATTTAAAACAATTATTTTTACTGGATTGGACTGATTATGCTTTGTTGTGTGTTTTGGCGTTTGCGATACAAACCATTGTAAATCATAAATATCTCGGTCATTTTATCATGATCCTTTATTTCTTGTTTGGGATGTTTTCCGGGCAGTTTGGATTGGATCACACTCTGTATCATTATGGGTCAGGTTCCGGTGCACCCTATTCTGATATGAATGGATTTGAGCCCTACATTTGGCGTCTTTCCTGGTACAAGCTTTATTGGGGTGCTTGTGCCGTTTTATTGGCATTTGCCAGTAATTTATTTTGGAATCGTGGGCTGACAGGTGATTTTAAAAATCGTGTAAAACTGGCAAAATCCAGAATGACACCAAAACTAAAAAGCGGAATGCTTGGTTTTGGATTTCTCTTTTTGGGTGTAGGGAGTTTCATTTTTTATAATACAAATATACTTAATGAATATCATCGTTCGGATTATTATGAAAAACGATCTGCTGATTATGAAAAGACCTATAAAAAATTCAAAAATAAACCGCAACCCAAAATTACGAGCGTAGGCGGTGAAGTCCATTTATTCCCCCAAGATGCACGATTAAAATTTTCCGGTAAGTATCAAATGAAGAATAAAACGAATGCAGTGATTGATACAATTCATTCTAATTTTAGTCGGAAAAATGCATATTTAACGTATAAATGGTCCCGACAAAACGAAGTTGTTTTTACCGATAGTTCTTATGGTTGGGATATGTTCGTTTTCGATCCACCCATTTTGCCGGGTGATGAATTTTCATTAGATTTTTCCGGTGAACGAAAGCGGACCGGATTTTCCAATGGTGGTGTAAACCGAACTGTTGTGGAAAATGGAACCATGATTTGGAGCGGCGAGCTTTTCCCGACTTTTGGATATAATCCTGACCGTGAATTACGAGATAAACGAGCACGGAAAAAGTATGATCTACAAGAGATTCAAGACCCCATGCCAAAATATGATGATGTTGAAGGAAACAAACACGGCATTCTTGGTGACGATGCAGATTGGGTAGATTTTGAAGTAATCATTAGTACCGATCTTGACCAAATTGCCATGTCGCCGGGCTACATCCAAAAAGAATGGGAAGAAGATGGACGAAGATATTTCCATTACAAGATGGATCAAAAAATTCACAACTTATTCGCCTTTGTCTCCGCAAAATATGAGATTGTTCAAGAAGAATGGAATGGTATTAGTTTGGAAATTTATCACCATCCGAGCCACGACTATAATGTAGATATATTGATGAATGGTATGAAAAAATCCATCGATTATTATACGGAGTTGTATGGTCCCTATCCTTACCGGCAATGCCGGATTTTAGAATTCCCTTATGGCAGTTATGCCGCTTCATTTCCAAACACGATTCCTTTTTCAGAAAATATCGGTTTTATTATGGATGTGGATCCGGATGATCCGGAAGATTTGGATATGCCATTTTGGGTTACGGCGCATGAAATGGGACATCAATGGTGGCCCCATCAGGTTTCTGGTGGAAATGTGCAAGGATCGGCATTCTTGAGTGAAGGATTGGCGGAATATTCAGCCGTTTCACTTCTGGCAAAAGAAAAGGGCGAGAAGCAACTTCGGAAATTCCTGAAATATGAATTGGATAGATATTTAGGTGGGCGTTCCATGGAAAGAAAATACGAACCACCCATAGTAGAGACGGAAGGTCAATCCTATATTCATTACAATAAAGCTGGGCTCATGATGTACACCTTATCTGATTTTATTGGGAAGGATATATTCAATAATGCTTTAGGACGGTTTATAGAAAAATTCCGATATCAGTCCGATCCTTACACCAATATTGGTGAATTTGTAAAAACCATTCGAGAAGATACGCCGGACGATCTCCAATATCTCATTACTGATACATTTGAAAAAATCACACTTTATGAAAATAAGGCAAAGACTGCTACAGCAATAGAAAATGAAGATGGAACTTTTACTGTTACTTTGGAGGTGGAAGCCAAGAAAGTTTATTCAGATAGCCTTGGGAATCAAAGTGATGCTGAACTGAACGACTGGCTAGAAATTGGCGTTATGGGTGAAACTTTGGTAAACGGCGAGATGGAAGAAATCCCAATTTATTTAGAAAAAGTATTGATTACAGATTCGTTAACAACTTTTACGGTTCGGGTAGATCAAAAGCCAATCAAAGCGGGGATTGATCCCATGCACAAATTTGTGGATAGAGATTCTGAAGACAATTTAGTGCGGGTGAAAATTCGTACAGCAAATTCCGATGAGAGTGAAAAAGCCTATCGGGAATTGATTCGTAAGAATCTTAAAGAGGGCAAAATGATGTTTAATATGCCCGATGACATTGATCCGGAAAGATGGGAGCAGATTTTAAAAGAAGAAATGGAATCCAAGTTTGGTGAGAATGTAGAAATGAAAACGATGAGTGTAGGAGATGGTGATTGAAAAATAACAGTATACACTTTTTTATTTTATCTGCGATTGTTTCAACTCAACCAAGTATTGATTTGATTGAACCAGCATTTGGTGGTATCGCTAGTACAATAACTATAAGCGGGAATAATTTTAGTTCTAATTCTCAAGAAAATACTCTTTTTTTTGGTGGACTAGAGGCAAACATATTTAATTCAACAGAAAACGAAATAATTGTAACGGTCCCACATGGTGCTTACTATACACCAATTTCGGTTTATACAAATGGCATATTTGCAATTTCCAGTCAACGCTTCAATGTTACCTTTAATGCTATAGAAGAATTGCAAACATCTCATTTCAGTAATCAATTATATAATCCATATTTGGGCGCAAAATTTTATGATATAAAGATTGCAGATTTGAATGAAGATGGCGTTCCCGAAATCATGACTTCGGAAGCAGGTTCAGGTTCAAGTGCATATTTAGCAATATTCACAATTTCCTCTGATAATGAAGGGGTGATATCCATTGACGATAATTTAGAATTTAATTTTGGAACTGGTATATACAGTGAGCCTCATGATATTGCTCTTGGAGATTTAAATGGGGATGGGCTTTTGGATATTGTAGCCTCAGAATATGGCGATGTCACTGACGATTTTAATTCTCATACCTGTATTTTTATTAATACCAGTCAAAATCAAAGTTTCTCTTTTAATGACCCAATTATAATTTCGGGAGACGGTTATGAAGGTTACGCCCAAGTACATGATATTAATGGGGATGGGAAACTAGATATTATAACATCTCGTCAAAGCTGGCATCAAATGGGTGTTTATTTAAATACGACGCAAGGGAATGATGTTTCGTTTGCCGACAAGATTATTATAGAAGATTATGCTGACCCTCGTCCCGCCTTTGCAGATTTGAATGGGGATGGATTGATTGATATGGTTACCGTCGCCAATACAACAGATAGAAGAGATATTTACATTTATTCCAACAACAGTACCGAAGAAAATATTGACTTCAATTTAGAACTCATCGTTCAATCGGGTGGAAATGATTTGGATGGATATTCAGCTTATGATTGGATAGCAGTAAGTCCCACTTTAGTTGATATTGATGGCGATGGGAAATTGGATATTGTTGTAACAAATGGTGCTTGTTTTGGCTGCGCACCCAGTGGTATCTCTGTCCTTCGAAATACAAGTACTGATTCAACGATAGGATTTGAGTACGATTATAATAACTTTTATTATTATGAGTCTAATACGAATCCAACTAGAATCGGTATTTCAGATTTAAATGGCGATGGTAAGCCAGATATTTTAACGACAGATTGGTTGGGTGGCATATCAATCATCATGAATTCGAGTACTGAAGGAAATATTGTACTGGAATCTCAAATGCAAATAGGTGTTGGGAGTTTTCCATATCCGTTAGCTATGGCAGATTTGAATATGGATTCAACACCTGAAATAGTTGTTTCAAATTGGGAGGTAGAAGGCTTGCGATTATTGCACAATTTTTTGCCTGTGGATGCGCAAACGGATGATCTCCTTTATGATATAAATAATGATGGGGTAGCGAACGATTCTGATTTTGTAATTCTACTTTCCCTTGTAATAAATGGAAATGATTCAGTGAGTGCAGCAGATATTAATTTTGATTCAGCAGTTGATATTTTTGATTTGTTACTTTTGTCGGATTATTTACAAAACATGTAAATAAATAATGTTTAATTCTTCATCAAGTGAATAAAATGGTGCTGTCGAAATAAGTGAAGGATAATCTTTCCAATATGGAAAATCTAAATAATATATTATATAACCCCCTTTTCCCCAAGACGTGGGAAAGATGTATGGGGATAAATGCAATTATTTTACTTTTATTTATAAACGCCTGTTCACCGACAATTCCCACTTTGGATTACAATCCAAAAGGTGATTATAAATTAGAAAAGTACATTTATTCCGTGGATCTCAATGAGGTGGAAAATGACCGTGTTTATGTCCATCTTCATTGTCCCGGACTCAATCAGGATACTGTTATTTTTCATTTTCCGAAAACGATTCCAGGGACTTATAAAGAATTAGATTATGGTGAAATGATTGAATCTATTGAGCCAAAGGATATGAATGGGAATTTGCTCCCTTATGAAAAAATAGGGAAAAATATTTTTCAAATTACCCAAGCCCAAGATCTCACTATGATCCATTATTGGATTGATGATACTTGGGATCATCCAAAATCCATGAGGCGGATTTGGGCCATGGGTGGAACCAATATTGAAGAAGGTGAGAATTTTGTGATTAATGCGTCCGGTTGGTTTGGCTTTTTTGACGGATTGGAGTTGGTGCCCATTCAGGTTTCGCTGGTTCAGCCAGAAGGGATGAAATCCTTTTCTGCTTTACCGGTTGAGTCTGAATTTGAAAATACAGTCGTGTTCAATGCACGAGATTATCATCATTTGATTGATTGCCCCATCATGATATCTGAACCGGACACAGCAACATTTATGGTGGCCAATACAAAAGTATTTATCGAAACACATTATGATGGAGACGGGGTTGGGTATTCAAATTTGATCAAAAAGGAGATTCAGCCATCTATGGAAGCAGTGGCAACTTTTACTGATTCTCTTCCGGTAGATGAATACCATTTTATCATGTATATCCGCGATGGTGCTGGTTTTATGGATACATTACAATCCAAAGAGATTGGTCTTTTTACAAAAGCGAAAACGGTGATGAAAAATATTTCCATGTTTGGTATGGGTGCTTTGGAACACGGTAATTCGTCATTTTATACCTTAACGGATTTTGGTGATTCATCTTATACATCCATGATTAAACGAGTGGCACTTCATGAATTCATGCACATTTTTACACCCTTAAATCTTCATAGCGAATACATCGGCGAATTCGATTACGTGAATCCTCGGATGTCAAAACATCTCTGGTTGTATGAAGGCATAACAGAATATTTTGCCAATCTGATCCAAGTCCAATCCGGTTTGATGACACCATTGGAATTCTTTGCTGGAAAAATGGGTGGGAAAATTCGACGTGCATCAAAATATCCGGAAACAAAAATTCCGTTTACTGAAATGAGTGAACGGGTGTTTGAGAAAAAATATGGTCGCCATTATTCACAGGTTTATCAAAGGGGAGCCATCATTGGACTTTTGTTAGATATTGAGATAATTCGGCTTACCCAAGGTGAAAAAACACTTAAGAATGTGATTCTGGATCTATCCTCCCGATATGGTCCAAGAAAATCTTTTGATGAAGAAACTTTTTTTGATGAATTCTCAGCACTGGTTCATCCGGAATTACGGGAATGGTTTTCGGATTATGTGGAAGGGATCGTCCCATTAGATGTAGAGGGCGGACTATTGCAGATTGGGGTCGAATATTCTAAAAAAGGGAAACACACAGCTCCAAAACGAATTTTAACTGATTTTGGTTCAAAGAGTCACAGAATATCATTTGGGAAATTTAAAAAAGTAAAAAAAGTCGGGAAGAAAGATTCGGTTGGTTTCAAAGTGGGCGACCAAATTGATACCGATAAGATTCGGGAAGAATTTTATGATGATTATGGCTATCCTGTGGCGGAAGGAACAGAAGTGACCCTATTTGTAAAAAGGGATGATGCCATGATTGAATTACCCTATTCTATGGAACATAAAGCGCGGAAATACAAACACAGATTACGTCTCTTGAAAGAACCAACCAAAATACAATCCCAATATTATTCCATTTGGTTAGGACAATAAAAAGTAAAGACGATTCTTTTATCCGGGGTGTTAATTATTGTAAATTCTACCTTGCCTAATTACTATAAAACGACATATTTACGGGGGAAACGTACATGTCAAATTGGAATAAAAATCAATTCATTGATCATCTTCGGGATAATTGTAGCCGTGAAGTAGCAAAGGTTGGTGTCTCTATAATAGATTTTTCTGAAAAACATGCGTGTGACATTTCATGGGGACGCGGATCAGATCACGGTACACTTACATTCAGATGTCAGTCTGATGTAGGACCATTGCCGCTTTTTCATATGACTTCCACGGGCCAGTTGAATCTTCAAATTAATTTCATGCGGAATAAGGAAATCCCCCCAATGGTTATGCGAGACATCGTTTTAAAACTGGAATCAAACTTTCTTAGGGATTATAATGAGCTGGAATATCCTAGTGATGTTTTTGTCCCTATGGATGAATTATTTCATACAGAAAACCAAGTGGAAAAATTTCTTAAAGCAATGGAAGGTTGCACTTACAGGCTTAAACAATAAGTCTATTAAACCATTCGTTATTTAAGCCCCAGGATTTATTTGGGGCTTTTTTTTTGACTCACCCCCAGCCCCTCTCTCGTGAGAGAAGGGAAACGAGGAAAAAAATCAAACCCATAGAAATTTAAATGATTTGGATTCTGTAATTGAGGATTTTAAGTACATTGATTAAACTCACCCCCCTAACCCTCTCTCTCATGAGAGAGGGGGAATTAAAGGGGGAGAGTCTAAAAATAAGTAGATTCACTCATGACGCCGTTAATAAAACGATGAAAACATTAATCTTAAGCTTGATTATTCTTACCACTCTTTTCGCGACTGATAGATTCAAGGGTGAATTACCTATTGGACTAACGGCAGAGGAGCAAACCCGGATCCATGAGATTTACACCATGGGACGAGAGACAGATCCACCTCCGGGACCTGTTCGAAATATTGCAGAATACGAACGGATGGAAGGTGTGTTGATTCGATACCCTTTTGGAATTTCCACGACCTTGATCGCAGAAATGTCTCAAGAGGTTACTATCTATTGTCTTGTTTCTTCAGGTTCACAAAATTCAGCAATTAGTTCCATGTCAAATGCTGGTGTAAATATGGAAAATGTTGTTTATGTCACGGGTTCAACAGACAGTTACTGGACTCGAGATTATGGCCCTTGGTGGGTAGTAGATGGGAACCGCAATGTGTCAGTTGTAGATTTCACCTACAATCGTCCGCGGCCCAATGATAACCAAGCGCCGATGAAAATGTCGAATCATTTGAATGTATCCTATTATGCAACCGACCTTGTTCACGCAGGTGGGAATTATATGACAGATGGGATGGGCGTTTCCGCTTCAACGGATCTTGTTTACGAAGAAAATGATATTTCTAATGCTGAAATTCATCAGATCATGGATGATTATTATGGGATCGAAACCTACCACGTAGTAGCTGACCCCAACAATACCTATATTGATCATATCGACTGTTGGGGGAAATATTTGAGTCCCACTAAAGTATTAATCAGAGAAGTGCCTACAAGCCATGCTCAATATGATGAAATTGAAGCAACCGCTACCTATTTCGGGAATGATACCAACGAATGGGGCGAGCCTTGGGACGTCTATCGTGTTTGGACACCTAACAATCAGCCTTACACAAACTCCTTAATCTTGAACGAAAAGGTGTTGGTACCCGTAACCGGAAGCAGTTGGGATGATGAAGCCATTGAATCCTATGAAGCAGCTATGCCGGGATTTGATATTATTCCTTTTACCGGATCATGGGAATCCACAGATGCTTTACATTGTAGGGTAAAAGGGATTCCTGATTTAGAAATGCTCCAGGTTTTTCACAATCCCATCAACGACAGTACAGAAGCGTTTTATAATGGTTATTCTGTTGAGGTCATTATTGATGATTTAAGTGAAGCAGGATTGATTGAAGATTCAATCAAAGTCTTCTGGAAAACACCAGAAATGACTGATTGGACTTCTGAGCCTCTTTATGGTTCCGATATACCGGAAGAGCCCGACCTTTGGTCAGGATGGATCCCATCCCAAGGAGAATCAGGCAACATTCTATATTTTATTCAATCGGCAGATTCATCGGGACGCATCGAAAACAGTCCATTGGCCGGCTGGCATGAATTTTTAGCCTTACCACCGAATACCTGTTTGGAATGGGTGTTGGGAGATATGAACAATTCGGGTGACCTTGATGTAATGGATATTCTTATTTTGGCAGATTATGTGAGTTCAGGAGACTTTCCCGGTGCGTGTCCACAATCAGTTTCAGATGTAAACGAAGATGGTAATTTGAATATTATGGATGTAATCATTTTATTGAATTTGATCATGAATCCATGATTATTTCAGTCAATTGGCTGAACCTATATTTTTTCTTTAATTTCTGACTCGCCCTATCTCTTTAGTAAAGAGAAAACTATGTCAGAAAAAAAACTATTCCTTTACGAACCTACCACAGCCATCACGGATTATATCATTTTTATTTTGGGTATTATCTTCGGAGGGTTAACTATCTCAATTCAAAATTCCCAATTCCATCAACTTTGGGGAGCCTCTTTTATCTCAATAGGTATAGGTGCATTTTTTGGCGGGACAAGTCATGGTTTTGGTCCAAAAATGAAGGGAATTTATAGAAAGGTCCTTTGGCGAATTACCATAATATTTATAGGTATATCTGGCATATTTATGGCCATGTCATCCTCTTTATTTTTTATAACGGAAAATGGGAAATATGCTTTATTTATAACAGCTGGTGTTTTACTCATCCTATATTTTTTAAAAATTCGGAAACAGGATAGTTTTCGATCAGCCGTCACATTTTATATGCCACTCCTTGGGGTTACATTGGTTGGATTTTCAATGGCATTTTATTTTCAGAATATAACAGGTGCATTATTTATCACCATAGGTTTAATCGTATGCATAACCGGTTCATTGACACAATTATTAAAAATATCACTTCATGAAAAGTTTAACCATAATGATCTTTTTCATGTGATCCAAATGTTGGGGATGTATTTAATGTATCGAGGTGGAATGGAAATAACGCCGTTTTAAATAATGAAAGAACTTGTTTTATCTAATCCGAATTCTGATTTAATTCCGTACCCGTCGAAGACGGACAAGTCCTCATCATAATCCTTATTCTATGTATTATTTGATTATAAATTCGCCAGCTATTTTTCAGGAGAAAATGTGAAAATTGAAGTAAATAAAGTCAATGATTATACCCGGGAACTATCCATCGATGTTCCATGGGACGAATTGGAATCCGATTTCAATTCGACCATTAAAAAATTCAGTAAAAAGATAAAAATGCCTGGATTTCGTGCAGGGAAAATTCCGCGAGATCGTTTAATGAAACAATTCCAATCCAGCATAGAAGCAGAATTTATGGAAGATAATTTCCAGAAATTTTATTTGAAAGGTGTCCAGCAGGAAGAATTAATTCCGGTAAACCAAGCTGAAATAAGCGATGTTCATTTTCATATGAATGAACATTTTTCATTTAAAGTATCCTTTGAAGTTGAACCGGAAGTGACCTTGCCAAAATTGAAAAAGAGATCTTTAAAAGTTCAACGAACAAAATACATTCATGATGAGCATGATATTGAAGATGCGATCACACAACTCAGAAAAGGTCATGCGACTATTTCAACGGTAGAAGACGGGGCACTTGAAGGGGATTATCTAATTTGCACGCTTCAAAAATTAGATGATTCCGGTTTACCTATCATTGGTAAAAAATATGAAAAACAATATCTCCGTATCGGAAATGGATCTTTTACGGAAGATCAAAAGGATAAATTGATTGGACTAAAACCTGATGATTCAACTCGTTTAACGTTACCTGTAAATCAGGATGGTGAAAATGCAGAATACGAATTGACTGTCCAAAATATTGAAAGGGAAATCCTCCCAACTGTTGATGAAGAATTTTTGAAATTGATTAATCCAGAATTAGAATCTGTAGAAGCTTTAACCGAAGATGTGAAAAAGAAAATTGAATCTAATTTTGATGAACGATCTAAGAATGCATTTGAACGAGATCTTTCAGATGCATTGATAGAGTTAGCCAATCCATCATTCGCACCATCCATGGTAGAAAATTATCTTACAAATATGGTTGAAGATGTGAAAAAACAAAATAATGGCGAACCTATGGATGAAAGTAAAGTTCGGGAACATTATAAACCTTTAGCAGAACGAAATTTGAAATGGTATTCTCTTCGAAAGCTTATTATTGAGTCTGCTGCCATCAGTTCTTCCAAAGAAGATGTTGATGTCGAAATTCAATCTTTGATCGACCGTACACCAAAATCTGAGAAGGAAATTCGTAATTTTTATAAAAAACCGAGCAATAGACAACGCATTGAAGACGATCTGGTTGAAAAGAAAATCTTGGAATATCTTGAACAATTTGCTAAAGTTAAAGAGGTAGAAGTACAAACAAAGGACCTTCGCGGACAAGACCATGAACATTGATGAAAAGACCCTAAATCAGCTGGTACCCATCGTCGTAGAACAGACAGGAAGATCGGAACGTGCCTATGATATCTATTCCCGTCTCCTTAAAGAACGAATTATTTTTTTAGGAACACCCATTGATGATTCTATTTCATCTTTGGTTATTGCTCAGCTTCTTTTTCTAGAAGCTGAAGATTCAGACAAAGATATTTTTCTTTATATCAATTCTCCCGGCGGAATTATAACCTCCGGATTGGGAATCTACGATACCATGCAATATATCAAACCTGATGTATCCACGATCTGTCTTGGTCAGGCCGCAAGTATGGGTGCATTTTTATTAGCAGGGGGCGCAAAAGGGAAACGGACTGCACTGCCAAATTCAAGAATTATGATTCATCAGCCCATGGGAGGTGCGGAAGGTCAAGCAACTGATATAAAAATCCAGTCCGATGAAATTTTAAGGATGAAAAAACAATTAAATTCTATTCTTGCGAAGAATACGGGTCAAAGTTTGAAAACGATCGAAGATGATACGGATCGGGATAATTATTTGACAGCCAAAGAAGCCAAAAAATATGGATTGATCGACTCCATTTTGACCTCGCGTAAATGAGTAAGATTCGGCGAGGGAAAAGCCCTGAGATCAATCTCGAACCAGAAGTGAACCAACCCCAAAGCGGGTTTAAGGTTACGCTCCAAAAACCATCCAAAATAAAATCTAATCTTGATATTCATGTTGTTGGACAGGATGGTGCCAAAAAAGCCATCGCTGTGGCTGTTTATAATCATTATAAACGAATTATACATCAAGCTTATGGATCAGATGTAGAGATTGATAAAAGTAATATTTTGCTGGTTGGATCTACCGGGACTGGAAAAACATTAATTGCTCAAACATTGGCCAGGTTTCTTTCAGTTCCATTTGCAATCGCAGATGCCACTACATTAACGGAAGCAGGTTATGTAGGAGAAGATGTAGAAAATATTTTAGTTCGCTTGCTTCAAATTTCTAATTACAATATTTCCGCAGCAGAAAAAGGAATCATTTATATTGACGAAATTGATAAAATTGGTCGTAAAAGCGCCAGTGCATCCATCACGAGAGATGTAAGTGGAGAAGGGGTTCAACAGGCTCTTTTGAAAATATTAGAAGGTACCATTGCTAATGTGCCACCCAAAGGAGGACGAAAACATCCAGAACAAAGTTTAATCCCCATCGACACAACTAATATATTATTTATTTGTGGTGGATCTTTTTCAGGATTGGAAGAAATCATTTCAAGGCGAATAGGGAAAGGTGAATTAGGTTTTGGCTCCAAGATAAATAATCAAAACACAGATATAAATTCTATCTTTTCAGACGTAAGACAAGAAGATTTGATTGCCTATGGTATGATCCCGGAATTGGTGGGGAGACTCCCTGTAGTGAGTACATTGGATACATTAAATGAAGATGATTTGATGAAGGTATTGGTAGAACCAAAAAATTCATTAGTGAAACAGTACAAAAAACTCTTTATGCTGGAAGGGATTGAACTGGAATTCCGAGAAAGCGCATTGAAAGCCATTGTTCGATTTGCCTATGATAGAAAAGCTGGAGCTCGAGCTCTTCGATCTGTAATGGAAGAACACTTGTTGGATATCATGTATTACATCCCGGAAATGGAGGGGGTGGAACGGGTGATCATTACCAAGGATACTATTCTAAAAGGAAAAGATCCGCTTTACAAACAGAGCCGAAAACGAAAGTCGGCTTAAAGGGTTGGTTATTCGTAAGTCGTAACAGGTGGATTGGTTTTACTCTAATCACCAGTTCCATCTAACCGCTCACCACATTACTTTAAAAATGTGATCTTTTGGATCTCCAGATACTTGCCCGATCTCAATTCTATAAAATATAGTCCTGATGGGATGTTGGCAGGTTTCCATTGGACCTGGTGATAGCCTGGATCCATGTTTTCATTGATCAAAGTTTCAACCAACCGACCCGTTAAATCAAATATTTTAAGGGTTACATTCCCAACCGTCTTTACACTAAAATGAATTTTTGTTGCAGGATTGAATGGATTTGGATAGACCTGGTTCAATGAAAATTCCAATGGCAACGTTTTATTATTTTCGATGGAAAGAACATCATCAATTACAACGAATCCATTCCCATTCTGATAGGGTACATTGTTATTTCCCCAAAGATCCAACATGATAATAACATTCGTAGAAATGTCTATTACATCATTGAGCTGTGCATCTTCGCTTACTGCACAATTGATACGAAATAAATTATGAGATCCCGGTTCAATGGGAGTCTCCCAATCAGAAAATCCGACGGTTAATCCATTGCTATTAGGATTCCCTTCAACTGTCCAAGCAAACTCCGGATAAATGGACTCTAACATGGGTGACCAAGCACCATTTTCGTTCCAATCCGTAAAAGGTTCACCTTCATCATAGACCCCATTATTATTCAAATCTTCGAAGGGTTCGTCACTTGGTGATAGGTGAGAAGGAACATGAATGAGTTGGATGACAGATAATGGAATTGGCACATAATTAAAAATTGATACAACATACGAACCGCCTCCACCCATTGTACCTGATCCAGTTTGAATAAATAATAATTGATCAAGTGATTCAATTGTATAATTAGCTTCATCCGTCATGGTAATACCCACTTCTTGATTCTCGGTTGTAATTCCTATACACCCATCAAATGAAACATTGACGTCAACATTAACCCCGGTATTATTAAACAAGGTAAGATTTAAAATCGCTCCGGTGCCTGAAACAATAGTAGGGTTAACAAGTGTGATAAAATTGTCTTCAATGATAACGGAATCAACTGTAGTTCGTTCTGTAGGTTGGACGTCAACAATATCAACGATATAGGGAGAAAAGTCTAATTCAAATTCAAATTCACCCAAGGCCATTTCATTATCCAATCCAATTGAAAATGAACCCGTGTTATTGGCATAGCCCGATCCATCAGAAATAGAGGCAGTTGCAAGGATGATCTCATTATACTCCACATCAAAAGTCATCGTTTCACCCGGATCCGAAATATTATCAATTCGAGTCATAGATGGAACGCCATAAAGACTATGTGTGTTTGGTATGGTTGCATGGCTGAATTCCCGGTTATCTGTATCTCCTGGGAAAACGTCTCCACCATTACTAGGACCACCATTTTCTAACGCAAACAGGCCATCTGCCTGCTCCAGTCCGATTCCATAATAAGGTTCATTATTATTGGGACCCCACCCTTGGGCTATATTATCGTTAATGTGCCAGATCGCCAAACCGGGCGTAGGCATTAAGGTATCGGAACCAACTTTTTGGCGGTTTTCGATCAACCAATATTCTTCCGGAATTTGCGGATGGTTAACGCGAATTATATCATTATTGGAATAAGATTGTTGAATGGAAACATTATCAAGATCGTCTTCAAGTTCAACAATATCTACCCATCCTAATTCATTTTTACACCAGCCTACCATTGTGGATGGATACCAGGGTGAATTTCCACTGGTTCCCCATGAGCCACTGCCCATCAATGCCAGTTTACCGGCGCCCGTAGATGAATAATCTGTATCATAAAGATCTGGGAGACCTAAAGCATGTCCAAATTCATGGGCTAATACTCCAATGGCTACAATTTGGCCACTTTGTATTTCTGGATTCATCGTATAACTGCTAATGATGACACCGTCATATTGAACAGCTAAATTGCCAAGACTCCATTTATGAGACCAAATATTTGATTGGTTTCCCTGTTCAGCCCCTTCACCCTGATGCAAAAGATTGAGTGCATCCACATATCCGTCACCATCATTATCATATATTGACCAGTCAAAACCCGAAGCCTCCAAAGAATCCACCATCGCTCTTACCAGGGCTCTTACATGGTTATATCCATTGGGATCGCTATAGGCATAATAATCATGTTCATGGGGTGCCGTGATCCAATTGGTTACTTCGGATACGGGTAGAAATTGACCATATGATATTTCCTGGTAAAAATCTCTGAAACTCCCGGTATTCTCGTAATTCAAGTGAGTATATCCTTGTTGATTCATTAACATATCAAAATCGATGGAATCATAGACTGCAGGTGCATCGGGGAATTCCACGAGGATCAGCGGGACGTGAAATGTGTCGGCTCGGGTTGAATGAATATTGGGAATAGGAGAATGATCCGGTAAAACTCTAGCCTCAGGGCGGATCCCTTTTTTAATATTAGAAATAGTCCCATTGGGCTCAGGGTCAATCCCCACTCGAATATTTGATGGAATGAGTTCAATCCCATTATTCCCAGATGCATAAACCCACCAATCATCTGAATTTTGAACGATGGTCCATCCATTAAATTCGTGCCAACCTTGAAGATGGTTTCCACGGTTCAATATTTCAAATTCATAACCGTTGGGTTGTAGTGCTTTAAATGGAGTTGGACTGGCAATGTCAGCAACACCAAAAGAAATGAAAAAATTGAGTAAGAAAATTATATGTTTCGTTCTATTCATAATGCTTGGTTTAGGGTTCATAAAAAAATAACGAATTATCGTTATTGTATACTTAAATTAATTCCTTCATATTTGTACAAACTCCAACAATAAATCTATGAAAAACATAATTCTCTTTTTACTACTGATTGGGATATCTTTACATTTCCCCGGATGCGAAAAACCTCCGGAAGACTCAGCGGTGGAAACGATTGAATTTGAAAATACGCTGGGCACATCCTTATCTGGGGATCAAGGATCCATTGAAGACTATTTTTATAACTTCGGTGAATTCCCGGATATTCAAGCAGAATTCTTTCGATATAATCCAAATTTGATGAAAAATTATGACTCCTATAGTGCCTACTATGGTCTATTTGGAGAAGATCCACCCACCATGGATTATAGAACTTTCCCCCAACACTTGGTTGCCATGACACCTGCAGATGAAGCTGAGTTTACCGAAAGACATTATATTGATTCATTATCTGTGCAGGATTCCATCGTCTTCGATTCTGTAGTAATCAACTCTTCGAAATTCAAAAATCTTGAAGCATTAGAATGGAATTTGGAAGCTGAACCATCTCTCCAGAGATATAAACTGGTTAATTCAGACTGGGTTTCTGCAGATACCCTTCTTTTTTATTCCGATACATTTAATGTAAATGCATATTGGGCTGTCATTGATACGCCCTTTATTGATGAAGGTCTCATGTTTGTGGATTCATCAGAATGGAATGATACAAATTATGTCTTTTTAGCAGATGATCGGATTCGGTTTCTAACCACCTTTCAATTCACAAGGAAACAATTAAGCTCAGATTCGCTCGTTTTTAGAATCAATACAGATTGTAATGATAATGGGCAATGGGATGGTGCAGAATCACCCATCGAAGATTATAATGGTGATGGTGTATATGAATTGTTATATGAATATGATGACCAAAATAATAATGGTGTCTATGATGCTGGCGATGCTATCATTCAAGATTATAACGGAGATGGCACTATTTCTGTCGCATATGAATTTGTCGATGCAGGTAATAATGTATGGGATCCAGAGGAACCTTATTATGATGCGGATGATAATGGCCAATATGATTTGAATGATCCGTATCAAGATCGGAATTGTAATGAAAAATGGGATGGGGCAGAAGAGTATGCAGACGCTGATGGAAGCGGGTCCTACACAGAGGGTGAAGAATTTACAGATAGAGGGAATGATATTTTTGACAGTGATGAAGAATTCACATTGAATTATGTGAGTGGAGATACCATCAAAAGTCTATATTTAATTGGCGAGAAACCCGATAATTTAATTGTTGATTGGATTGATTCTGATAATCCGGAAGTCATGCTTGAAGTTGGGCTAGGGGATGATATCACAGACCGGTGGGGTACCACGTATACTGATTTAATTGAAGAAGTTGACTTTACAGACCTAAAACAACAATATGTGGATGATGTCGATTCTTTGGTTACTTTATATACAAGGGAAAAAGTAGGACATATTTCAGGATCAAATCTTTCTCCTGATGATTATCATATCACAAAATCAGAATGGACACGCACAGGTGGTGGTGGAGTGGAAAGGTTTTATAATTATCATATTTTTCACGAGCCAAAACATTTAAATCAAGTTGTATATCCAGCCTATTTTCTCCCGGTTGGGTTTTATTTCAATCCAAATGATATCCAGGATGGTTTTTGGCATAAATCACAATTAGAAAGTGAAGTTCTATATTTTACATCTGATGGATTACTAAGAGATGGAGAACGCGTCGATACAGCTTATTATGATACAACAGCCATTGCTGTTTATTTTATTGAAAAATCTTTTACAGTTGAATCATCTTCAGTTACTGTTCCGGCTGGATATAGATCAAGTGATAGTGAATCAGCCGTAGATACAACTTTTGCAGATTGTTTTAAAGTCACCAATACAACAACCATGACTATGGTGGGAAGTGGTGTTGATTATGGACAAAAAACTGAATCTTGGCTCGCTAAGGGTTCAGGGCTCGTTAAAAGCGAAATTCATATTAGATGGACTGAACATCCCTATGACCCGGATAATACATCGAATGGACCTCCCGATGAAAATAATGAAGCTTGGGTTGGGCTAAACCGAATCGAATTAAAGTCTCTTGAAGTGACCGATAATGGGAATGTTTTTAGGATATTGACACAACCCATTCAAATAATTGAACTAAAAGATATTGGGAATAATGCAGAATTTAATTTTGATCCATTTCGTGTTAGTACCCAAACAGGTATTCAAACCATTGACCTTCGGGAGATGAGTGAATGATTAAACTGAAAAAGTTATATGTTCTATTTTTAATTGCTTCATTTTTGATGGCTGGTACTGATGGTACAATCCGTGGAAAAGTGACTGATATTAATGGAGCACCTCTTCCTGGAGCAAATATCGTTATCCCTTCATTAGGTCTGGGTGCGGCTGCAGATATGAATGGAAATTATTTTATTTTGAACGTTCCGGTTGGTGGTTATGATGTGGTAATCCAGATGATGGGATACCAGAAACAAACGATAAAGGGAGTTCATGTCATCATGGACCAAACAGTCTGGTTGAATTTTAAATTGCCGGAAGCTGTTGTGGAGGGGGATGAAGTTGAAGTCATAGGTCAACGACCTTTAGTCGAAAAGGGTAGCACCTCTAAAAAAGTGACAGTGAGTCAAGAAGCAATTCAATCTCTTCCAATTCGGGACCTTTCAGAATTATACACGCTTCAATCGGGTGTGGTAAAAGTTGTAAGTCGGAATAAATCTGTACCCGATCATGAAGAACGTGGCTTAGAAGAAATCCATGTAAAAGGTGGACGTTCTGGACAAGTGGCTTACATGATGGATGGGATGTACCTTCGAAATCCTATTTTTGGATCGATTGGTTCAGGAACAAGATTAAACCTTTTCGCTGTTAGAGAATTTGACTGGCAACCCGGAGGTTTTAATGCAGAATATGGTGATGCCCAATCTGCTGTTTCAAACTGGCATACCAATTCAGGCGGAAAAGAATTTAAATATAGTTTCAAATTTGAAACCAGTCAGGTAGGGGCTGCAATCAATTATGCCCTTGGAAAAACGAAGCCCAATGAAAATTTTGATATGATTAGAGGATATAATGATATCAATGTTGGGTTTGGGGGGCCAATACTTGGCATTCCAAAATTAACTTTTTGGATCTCAGGTCAATATACCACCAAAGAAAATTTCAGTGTTTACGAATTTGATGATAAAGTATATCAGGGTCGAAAAGTATTTTTAAAGTCTGATGCAAATGCCGATACTTTGGCGATGAATAAAAAAAATCTTGTATATCCTTGGGATGATGAAGCAGGATTCCGTGGATTTGGATTCGGAAATACCTGGGATGTTTTTTCGAAACTTACCTTTAAACTAACAAATCGTCTTCGATTCCATTATGCCTATTGGCAAGTTGGAAATCACCGTCAATCTTTTTCGACTCGATATCTATATTGGGACGAAGGGCGCAATGAATTATTTCGTGAAACAAAAAGACATAACTTTGAAATAAATCATTCCCTGACTCAAAGAACTTTTTACACCATTCGGGCTTCTCGATTTATTCAGGATCAGTTTCAAGGTGTTCGCTGGCGTGATAATGATAAAGATGGATATCCAAACTGGTTTGAATGGAGACATCCAGCGGGGTATAAACAAATTTCAGACCCTGCAAATGAATTCGTTGTTCCATATACTGTAGGAGAAGACGGAGATACGATTCGTTACACGAATGTGGATGATCGAAGTGGATGGTATCATGGTGCCACCCCAGGTCTTTACAGTTGGGAATTAGCTGAAGATTTTAATGATATGAATGGAAATGGGATTTGGGATCCCGGTGAAAGTTTTTCAGATACAGATGGCAATGGTATCTGGAGTGGACCTGAATTAATAAAACAGTTAGAAAGACGAGATGGGGATTATTGGCTTGAACCAGAAATGTATGAGGATTATGAACCATTTTTGGATTATGAAAGTATTCTGCTTACTTGGCAAAATGTTCCGGGGTATAACGATATTCCATTTAATAACGCAGGAATGTTTGGGCTGGAGAATCCCTATTATTACATGCCGAATTATAGAGAGGGTGGTGTGGCATGGGATGAAGGCCGAGCATTTGGTGGACATGACAATTTTTATGCGGATTCCCGTGCGACGACAGATGAAATTCGAATTGATCTTACTTCCCAAATCACCGACAAATGGAAATTGAGAACTGGTGTTGATTATAAATATCATAAACTCAATTTTTATGAAGTCAAATACCCATGGCGTGGTGCGGGTGCATTTGTACAAACATTTGCTGAATATTGGCAGGATACAGGACCTGATGGAATGGTTTTAGGAGATAGTGGATTTGTTGCGTCTGACCCAGGTGAAGGCAATGGTCGATGGGACGAAGGAGAGATTTTTACGGATGCGAATGGAAACGGAAATTGGGATGAATACCGTGAGCCTGAAGAATTTTCTGCATATGTCCAAAATGTTTTTGAAGTTCCGTGGATGGTTATTAATTACGGTATCCGGATTGACATGGTAAATTATAATTCACAGATCTGGGGTGTTCCACCTCCACTTCAGGATTCTCTTGGGACAGTATATAGCCCAGGTCATCCATACTTTTATTCTGATATGAATAACAATAATCAGTGGGATGAAAATGAACAATTTTCAGATATTGCCGGTTTAGCCCGACAAATGGTTTTCCTTGAAGATTCGGACTGGTTCTATAAGATTAGCCCTCGGATCGGACTTAGTCATGTGATTACAGATAAATCAACTTTTACATTTAATTATGGCTTGTATTACCAAACGCCTATTTACCAAAATGTTTATTTAAATACAAATAGATTGGAAGACCCGGAAGAACTTTTTGAAGAAGGAGAAGGAACGGTAGGAAATGCCACATTGGGAGCTGAAAGAACTCAATCTTACTCTGTTGCCTTTAATGTCCAGGTTGGACAAAAATGGGCTTACTCTATTGGTGCCTGGGTGAAGGACATGGATCAAATGACTCGTTATACACACGAACGATCTGGTGTATACTCCTATCAGATTGCCAGGAATGGGGATTATGGCTCAGCAAAAGGAATTGATTTTACTTTAGAATGGAGATCTCCCCGTGTTGGTTCTCAACTTCAATACACTTATTCAATTGCAAAAGCCAATAGCGAATATGCATGGGCAAGCATAAGTGGACAGTATGTTGATGCGCCAAGTCAGGAAAGATTGGCGTATTACGATCGACCCCATGATTTGACTTATTACATGTACACGATGCTACCTTATGGAATTAATGCAGGAATGACAGCCTTTTATATGAGTGGATACCCATATACACCTGTCATTTTTCGTGGGAAAGACCCTGCGCCAGATTCACGGAATCCAAATTCAAAACGTGGCCCATCGTATCGAAATGTAAATCTGACATTTTCAAAATATATTCAAACCATGGGTCATAGATTTTCATTGGGTTTAAATATTTTCAATATTTTTGATATCCGGAACGCTATAGACATTTATGAAATGACAGGGAAGCCAGATGATCCTGGAACCTATTATACAAATTATGTTGGTTTACCTGGAACAGATCCAAATGGTGCAGGTGTCTTCGCAAATAAATCCAGTGCTTATTATGACAGGCCCTGGCGTTTTTCAACTCCACGGGAGATCAACTTTTTTATCCGAATCGATTTTAACTAGACATGATGAAATCTACTTATTTATATCTTCTCATTTTCACGAGCATTTTATTTGCTGTTGACCCCTCAATTAAGAATCTTGATTCTAATGTACCTGATCGATATAGAAAAACCAATACTGCAAAGATTGGTGATTATCCTTTTCCAACAAACCCAATGAGTGATAGAGCAAAAGGCTTTATTGATCAAGGTCGCGTAAAAACCGCTATCGCAAATTATGGTAGTTTTATTAATTGGGATTTTCATCCGTCAGGAATTTGGGGTGATTATTCTTATTTACCGGCTGTGTCTTTTATTGCAGGTGTTCCCGGAAATAAGAATACAAATAACTTTAATTGGACACAATTAGAAACTGTTGTTGATGAGGATGGAGCCCCTCTGTATAGTACTTGGTCTTCTACCTCGGCATATGATGATTGGTATCCTGCAAGTGGAGATACAGTTTATAAAGGAATCATATTTGAATTGGATGCAGATGATGGACTCTATCTACCAGAAAATGAGAAATTTTCATTGGATGGATTTGATAACGATAAACAATTCTTTTTTGACCATGAAAATCGAAAGATTATACTGAGTACGTTGGGTGAATCAGATCCTGCGAAATCATCAACTCGGGTTGGCTTTATTTATCCATGGGCACTCCGTCCTGCTTTGATAAGCAGGGAAGATCAATTTGATTATTATGATTACGGCGAAGATTTAGAAGAATGGACTGATGATGATAATTACACATATTATGGCGCAAATTCTGCAGAGTCTCATTTTATAAGCCCTGAGCAAAAAACTGATTGGCATGCGGGAACAATGGCACGGATTAACTCCCACCAAACAGAATATAATGCGAGTGATATTTTCTCAGAAACGCCTTGGGTTTCTGGAGATGATACCTACCCCGTTTTAGCACATTCAGGGTATTCACAGACTTGGCCTACGCGATTAAATAATGCAACCGGTGAAATGGACGCCTATTGGCCGGGATGGTGGGCAGAAGATTATAATATTAATCTACCTGGTTGTTCAAAATCTAGAAAAGACCCAGATTGTTGGGAGAGTGTTCCAGGGCGATTTATTTCTGATATGGATGTTTACATGGAGTTTGATGACCGATGGGCACACAGAGCGAATAATGTAAATACCAATGATGAGTATGAACAAACAGGATACCCAATGGGGCTCAAAGTTATGGCAGAAGCTCATTCTTATGGAGTCTCTTATGCGGAAGATATCATGTTTGTTACCGTGAAAGTTCGGAATGAAAGTGGAGATTGGTGTGCAGAAGATGAAGATGGAAATCCTGTCTATGATTCAGACGGAACCCGTCTTTGTGGCGAAGGTATGATTATGCCTGATGGAACAAAATTAAATGGTGGAAAGGGATTCGATTATAGTGGAATGGCACTCGGGTTTTATATGGATGCTGACGTTCTGATGGGAGACTGGGATGGGTACAATTCCGGGCTTCATACCAATGATGACGACTTTATGAAATATTACTGGGAATTGTTTGAAGTAAACAATGATCGGATGTTAATTAGTATGGCAATGATTGGTGACCATGATGGTGCATCTGGAGTCCCGGGGTACATCTTAGATGAACCCTCGGCTACAGCTCATCCCGGAAATGAATTTGGTGTAGTCGCTACCCAGCTTTTGGATTCACCTAAAGCCACAGACCCAATCGATTTAGATCAAGATGGAACCATTGATATTTTTCCAGGGGAACCGTTGAAAATGACGGATTGGCATTGGGTTGATTGGTATCAGCGACCCGGCATTGTATCTCCAGAATCAAATTCACCCAGCTGTTATGCAGGAAGTGATGGGTGTCCTGTTGCCAGAAATAAAGAAGAAATTTTATATAAACTCATGGTAGGTGATACATCTAACCTGAGCGTAGGAGAAAAGAACTGGCATTTCCATACACCTAATCCTGGAACAGATCTGGGCTCTGAATTAAATCCCCACTTTGATTCTGTAGTCGGGCTGAAAGAAGAGCCTGTTTATCTCCGAGAACCTCTGGGTCTGGATTGTGTGTTAATCATGAGCTGTGCACCATTTGATCTTCCGGTCGGGCGTGAGGTCCCATTCTCTTTTTGTATTATTTTTGGTCAAACAGAAGATGATCTGATCAATAATGCCCGATTTGCACAAGTCATGTACAATTCAAGATATCAAGGGTTTACACCTCCAACAAAACCGACTGTACATGCTGAAACAGACCAAGGTGAAGTGCGGATTTATTGGAATAACCATGCAGAAAATTCTAGAGATGTAGTGACAGGTTATGCAGATTTTGAAGGATATAAACTTTATAAAAGTATCGATGGTGGCGGATCTTGGGGTAGCGCTGATGATATGATTTACGATACAGATGGAATATTTGCAGGTTGGAGGCCATACAAACAATATGACCTTACAGCATTAGAAGATTCACTACACTGCATTTATTCTGGTGACGTGGATTGTTCTGGTAGTGAAAGTCGCAATCATGCCATTAACGGAGAAGACCCTTATTTCCCTTGGTTCACATTAGGAAATGATAATGGGTTTGATGCAATTCGATTAGACGAACCAAAAGTAATTGATGGTGATACAATGATCTATGTCTATATAGACAGGAATGTAGTGGATGGTCTAGAATATACCTATTCCGTTGTTGCTTATGATATGGGCGTAGAACCACCATTCAATACATCTTATAAAGATATTGGCAATGGTCAATTCGAAACTGTGATTGATACCAATTATTCAAATCCTGATCAGTGGGCAGACCCAAGTGGATATGCATCCATTGAGAATTCAAAAGGAACGACCGTACTGGATCGAAATTTTGTCCAAGTCTATCCTGGCGTTATGCCGGCGGCCAACGTAAGTAATATTCGTGTGGTTCCAAATCCTTATATAGTCCAGTCAGGATATAAGGAATCTGAACATTTAAGGCAAATTCGTTTTACAAATCTTCCAAGTCATTGTCGGATTCGAATCTTTACAATTTCGGGTGAATGTGTTGCAGGCTGCAATGATAATAATCCTTTTGAGCATCAAAGTGAATTTACAGGAAACGCTTGGTGGGATATGCGATCAGAGAATAATCAGGAAATAGCTCCTGGACTCTATTTATTTCATGTAGAACAATTATCAAGCGATGGGAAAAAAGTTTTGGGTGAACATATTGGCAAATTTGCGGTGATC
>Ga0208879_1000579_pt1 | contig 37501 bp, 32 predicted proteins | sample Knorr_S15_td_Bot_FD_185605 | JGI IMG/M metagenome (GOLD analysis project Ga0208879, IMG submission 185605) | Marine microbial communities from Southern Atlantic Ocean transect - Knorr_S15_td_Bottom_ad_5009_LV_A (SPAdes) (version 2) | ecosystem: Environmental > Aquatic > Marine > Oceanic | place... | reverse complement strand
AACCTTCATTTGTTTTTGGCGAAAGATCTGATCACCAAACGTCATGAATGTTCCCTTTATTTTTTATCTTACTGAATTTTAGTCATTATTTGTGGGGATACCTCAGACTCTGACCCCATTATTTAGGTTAGTCGCGCCAGCGCTTGGTTAGCTCGCCGTAGGCGTCTATGCGGCGGTCGCGGAAGTAAGGCCAAATGCGCTTCACTTGCTCGGTGCGTTCCATATCAAGCTCTACGGTTAGCGTGGTTTCACCTTCAGCTTCGGCTTTGGCCAAAATCTCACCTTGCGGGCCTGCTACAAAGCTTTGTCCCCAGAACTGAATACCTGGGTCACCTTCAACAGGTGACGCTTCAAAGCCAGTGCGGTTTGCCACGATAACCGGTACTGAGTTTGCCACAGCGTGAGAGCGCTGAATGGTTTCCCATGCACCATGCTGACGGGTACGTTCTTCTTCTGTGTCAGTTAAATCCCAGCCGATTGCGGTAGGGTAGAACAACAAGTCCGCACCTGCCATCGCCATTAGGCGCGCCGCTTCTGGATACCACTGGTCCCAACACACCAATACGCCAAGTTTACCTACGCTGGTTTCAATAGGCGTGAAGCCCATATCGCCCGGTGTGAAGTAAAACTTCTCGTAAAAGCCTGGGTCATCAGGAATATGCATTTTACGATATTTGCCCGCAATTTCTTTACTGCGGTCGAACACGACTGCGGTGTTGTGATACAAACCTGAACCGCGCTTTTCAAATAAAGATGTCACCAACACGATATTGTGTTTTTCGGCTAGTTCACCAAAAAATTCTGTCGCAGGTCCAGGAATTGGTTCAGCCAAATCAAAGGCGTCAGTATCTTCTTGCTGGCAAAAATACAGGGTGCTGTGTAGTTCTTGAAGCAAAATACACTCGCATCCTTCAGCGGCTAATTTGGCAATTTGCTCGGCACTTTTATTCCAGTTCGTTGCTTTATCGTTATCGGCAACGGCCTGTTGTACCAGACCCACTTTTAGCTTAGCTGGGCGCATGTAATGACACTCCTTTCTTTAAGGTGGTGATAATCGAATCTTTTAATGTATTTGTGGGAACCTGCATGGAAATGCAATGCAAGCTGCCGTATTGTCTTACGAGTACACTGCAATCGATTGGTTCAACAATATGATTGGGATGTGCTCTTTGTACAGTCTCAATGGCTTCTGCGTCTTCCTCTTCACCGTAAACAGGCAATAATATTGCGTTGTTACAAATTAAGTAATTTGCGTACGATGCCGGCAGGCGGTCCCCTTCGTCATTTACAATATTAGGCAGCGGCAGATGAAACTGTTCATGCTCAGGCAGCTCAAGGGCGCACTCGTCGCACAACGCTTTCAACCCTTCAAAGTGACTGTCATTAGGACGGTTGTTACACGCCTGGATCACTAGGCCTTTGTTCGGCGTGAAACGCACTAATGTGTCGATGTGACCGTCAGTATCATCGCCTTCTAAATGACCATGCTGCAAAATAGTAACTTTGCTGCAGCCTAGCATATCTTTAAATGCATCTTCGTAAGCGCTTAGCGACATATCACCATTACGCTCAGGGTTAAGTAAACACTGGGCAGTACTTAATAGGTGTCCGTCTTCATCAATTTCCAGCGCGCCACCTTCTGCCACAATTGGGCTGCTGCGAAGTACAGATTTACACATACTGGCAAGATAACGCTGATTCGCCAGATTATCTTCAGCGGCGTTAAACTTATTGCCCCAACCGTTAAAGCGAAATTCTACCGGCGAGCCATTGCCTTCACTGTCTTTACAAGTGATGAAGCCGTAGTCGCGCATCCATGTGTCGTTAAATGAGGCAGTAACAATAAGCACTCGAGCGTTCTCTGGTAAACGAGAATTAAGATCGTCTACGTCACTCGGCGCACATAATAAAATCACACCCGCATCGTTGCGGTTTACTGCAGCAATCACGTTTAGATACGTCGCTCTCGCGTCTTCTAACCATGGAGCCCAGTCGGTTTGCGCATGAGGCCACGCTAATATAACAGCATCAATGTTATGCCATTCAGGCGCCATAGTACGGTTGCCGTGCATAGTAAAATTCCAAATAGCCACGAAATAGGGTTCGGATTATAGCCATGCCTCAGCATGAGACCAAGGCAAATGGCGATGAAATTAATTGGCGGTGACGATTACTTTAAGCCATAAGGAAAACTGAAATGACAGAAAAAAGGGGCAGTCTTTATCTTAAATGCCGCCCACCGTTGAGATGAAGGGTTTGCCCTGTCACGTAGTCACTATCAAATAAATAGTTCACGGCTTTCACGGCCTCTTGCTCCCCCGGTACTATCTCTAACAGTGATTTTTCTAACGCTTTTTGCTTATAAGCTTCGTCATCACCCTCATTGAACATAAGCAAAGCTGGGGCAATGCTATTTACTTTTACCTTTGGTGCGAGCTTCTTAGCAAATGATAGGGTCAGGTTGTGCAGGGCTGCCTTACTTGCCGCATAAGCCATGTGTTTCTCGCTGCCTGTTTCTTGAACGTAGTCAGTCATATGAATAATGTCAGACTGAACGTCGCAATCACAAAGAGCCTTTTCAAGTGCCAAGTTTATGCGGTAAGGGGCAACAGCATGGACCAACATCATTCGTTCAATCAAGCTATGCTTGTCATGGTTATCTTTTTCTTGCGCCCAATCTGACGCGTTGTGGATCACCGCTCGATAGGTTTTACTGATTGCCTTAATCTCATCAATTGCTCGATCAATAGCCGCCTCAGTGCTAAAATCCGCCTGTAAGACTGTAGCACCTTTATCCTCAAGCATTGAAATACTTGGACGAAGTGTTCGATAAGTCACGACAACGTGGTGGCCCTGGTCAAGTAAACTATTGGCCATAGCTAAGCCTAAACGTTGGCTTGCGCCTGTAATTAACACAGGTGAATTCAAGATGATGTCCTTCTTTCGTAAAAGGTAACGGTTTTATTATTCTGTGCCAAATGCACAGTCGGTAGCAATGACATTAAATAAAAGTCATGTTGCCAAGTAATCGATCTGTAACGAACTCATGCTCGTACAGGATCAAAAAAGAAGTAACTACGGATAAAGTAATGTTAGCAAAAGAAGCGGTAATTGTGCGCGACGCACTAGACCCCTCTATTTCAGAGCCAGCACAACGTGTACGAGAAGCATTAGAAGCCAAAGGTTTAGAAACACCTATGGTGGCTAATGGTCTTACTGACGAGCAAAAGCGCAAACGAATTGAAAGTGCTATGCGTGACGTAATGGACACGCTTGGCCTTGATCTAACTGACGACAGTTTGTGTGATACGCCCACGCGAATCGCTAAAATGTATGTTAATGAAATCTTCGGTGGATTGGACTACCGCAAATTTCCTAAGATTACTGCCATTGAAAACAAGATGCAGATTGACCAGCCTGTACAGGTATCTGATATAAGCCTGACCAGCACCTGCGAACACCACTTTGTTACTATTGATGGCACGGCAACCGTATCTTATATTCCAAAAGACACAGTAATCGGCCTTTCAAAGATTAATCGCCTTGTGGGTTTCTTTGCTCAACGTCCACAAGTACAAGAGCGTTTAACTCAACAAGTGTTAGTTGCGTTACAGACGTTGACCAATACAGAAGACGTAGCGGTGAGCATTAACGCCACGCACTATTGCGTTAAGGCGAGAGGGATCCGTGATACTAATTCATATACGAAAACGTCTGCGCTCGGCGGCCGTTTCCTTACTGATAATGAATTGAAACGAGAGTTCTTTCGGTAGTTGATGGTTGTTTGTTTCGGAACTTTATTCAAGAACTTTAAAAGCCGCTCATGAAGCGGCTTTTTGTTTGCTAACATTTTGCTACGCTTTCCAATGCGCTTTATTTGATAACAAGCTCTGCATCCAGTGAATCGACAATCAAATTGATACGGCCACCAATACCATCGGCCGCCGTTAAACTGAGTACTTTATTGCAGCACCCACAAGATTCATGCTGTTCGTGATACATGTCGCGAACTGTTTCTAGCTGGAAGTCATTTATTGCGCCGCAATACGGGCACATGTATTCCAAAGCACTATCACTTTGCATCGTTTTATCCGTTACCATGTTAAACATATCCATATGACATAAGTCGAATCCCGCTGTGTAATACTTCTGCGTGAAGCAAGAAACAAACCACACACAACAAGAAGAGTGCTACTTCCGCGTCAATCAGTTTGAGAGCCAGTCAAACACAGGCCAAGCTACCAAAGTTATGCGGAAGCTACGTGAACTATCTATTCACTATAAAAAGTATAGTGGGTATTTATTGGTGTGCCTGTGAAAAAATGACTTATTCGATAAGTCACTGGCAGTAAAGATAATTAATTTGGCGACTAAGCCGCGGATAACTTGCTAACCACTTTTCAAACAGCAATTAGCAAGATATGGCGAAAGCTCGAACTTTAATCAGCAAGAAGCCACATTTGTTGAAAAGGCTCAAGCAATAGTGGTGAAGCATTCATTTCGACCGTTTCATCAGTTAGCAAATCTCGGCTTGATGCGCCCTTTAGTGTTGCCAAAAGGCTACGCTGAATGGTCTGAACGTGCTCACTAAAGTTACATATTACAAGCAGCTTGTGACCTTGTGTATTTTCCCGAAGAAAAGCAAAGCAATGATGGTTATCGGCATCTAAAATTTGGGTGCTAGACTGCCCGAAAATCGCATTCTGCTTTCTAATTGCTATCATTTTGCGCAATCCGTTAAACACGCGAAGGCTCGCAGTCTCTGTAGGGTTGGCAGGCGACGTGTTTCCTAGCGCCAATTCCGTATCTGCGCGGGTAACAGCAATTCGGTTTACCCATCTGTCGTCGTGCTTTTTGGTGTCATCAAATCGATAGCTGTAGTCATTAAGCTTGCCTACTTCATCACTTGAGTAAAGTAGCGGAATACCTCCAATGCTAAAGGTGATACCGTAAAGCAGCATCATTCGTTTCACAGCGTCATCAATGCCTTTTGAATCGTTGGATTTAAGTGCGCCTTCTAGCCCACATAAAGAGGCCAGTGAACCACACACACGACAATCGCCGTTAGAAGGGTTTTCAGCAAACGGCACGCCGTTGGCAAAACTTCCTTCAAAACGACCGGTATAAAATTGATTAAGAAAATGGCGGTGATCGAATGCGTTAATACCCAGTTCGTTGGCTACCGCGTCGTCGAAGGTCCATCCGATATCGTCGTGGCATCGCACGTAGTTCACCCATGTGCAGTTCTCAGAAATAGAGAAGCTCTTTTTCATTGAGCGCGTAAGCAAACGGGTTTTACGCGTGGCTAACGAATTCCATAGCAGTGCCATTAGCAAAGGGTTGTAGGATAGCTGACACTCATCTTTGTCGATGTACTTAAGTACTTCGTCAGGGTGCACGATGGCTTCTGACTTAAAGACCACGGCAGGCGCTACAATTTGTAAGCAACAGTTGAACGCTTGTATAAGTACGTGGGCCTTTTCCTGATTTTCGCAGTTAGTACCAAGCTCTTTCCAAATAAAGGCCAACGCATCTAAACGCAGTGCAGCGCTACCTATATTGGCCAGAAACAACATTTCAGACGTGATAGCGTTAAACACCTCAGGATTACTGTAGTTTAAATCCCATTGAAAGCTGTTAAATGTTGTCCATACCCATTTCTCTATCTGTTCATTAAAGGTAAAGCTACCTCTTCTTACCTGAGGAAATATTTCTCTTAAAGTATGTTCGTACTGATCGGGAATGGTTCTGTCATCGAAAAGGTAGTAGTAGTCTTGAAACTGCTTCTCACCTGCCAGTGCAGCTTTCGCCCAAGCGTGCTCGTCAGAGGTATGATTGAACACAAAGTCGAGAACAAGATTTATTCCCTCTTTTTGCAGTGCTGAAGCAAGCTTTTCCAGGTCTTTCACTGTGCCTAGCGTTGGATTAACCTTGCGATAATCCGACACAGCATACCCGCCATCGCTATCCCCTTTGGGCGCATCGTATAAAGGCATTAAGTGCACATAGGTAACGCCTAAAGACTTAAAGTAGGGAATTTTGTCATGCAAGTCATTCAAAGTGGGGCCCATCAGGTCAACATAGCAGGCCATGCCGACTTGCTCTTCATCGCGATACCAAAGCGGGTTTCTTAACCTTTCATTATCAAGCCTTTTGAGGGCTGGTTTACGGCTTTTTAACCCGTCTCTTAATATTTCAACCAGTTTTTGTAAATGAAAGTAGCAGTCATACTGGTGCCCATAAACGTAGGTGTATTTGTCAAAAAGACGAGGAAAATGTTCCTTCAAGCGACGCGTAAAAGTTGTTGCATCTTTCTTACTTAAGGCAGATAAATCGGTTGATGCCAAGATTCGGTCTAAACATACCCCACTGTCGGCAGCATAGCTCATAGTAAACTCCAAAGTGCGACGCTTAGGTGCGTCATACAACCTATCTTAATTAACAGGTTTACAGGCTTTTTAAATTCTGTTAACTTTTATCTTAAACGATTAAGCTCATTTATCAAGTTTATTACATCGTTATTTTTGACCTACGGAATGCGTGTAATGATTAACGTGTTTTTGTGAAGTTTAGAAGGGTTGAACAAGGCCTTTCATACCGTGCTTGTGAGACAGACTATGCCCAATCATGATCCTAGTAGCAGAATTATCAGATGGCTAACCTACCTAATGTTTATGATGTTTGCGATGACGTCAGACTCGGTAGGCGAAATAATCAAAGAAGTGAAAGTGGCGTTCTCTGTCACCAATGCTCAAGCAAGCTTAATGCATTCACTCCCCATGTTAGGTATTGCCTTATCGGGTCTATTCCTAGGTTTTTTGGCTGATAAGTTAGGCCGCAAGCCTACCATTATCATTGGTTTAGCGTTGTTTGGCCTTGCATGCTACAGCTTCTTAATTGCTAACGACTTTGTGTTGATTGTTAGTTTAATGAGCTTATCTGGCGTTGCCGTGGGCATCTTTAAAACAGGTGCGCTGGCGCTCATCGGTGATATTTCGACATCGACCAAGCAGCACACAGCAACTATGAATGGGGCAGAAGCCTTCTTTGGCGTTGGCGCAATTATCGGGCCTCTTATTGTCGCTTATCTCATTCATCAAGGCGTTGCATGGCAGTGGCTTTATGTAATCGCCGGTGGTGTTTGTACGCTACTTATAATCGGTGCTTTGCTGGTGAAATACCCCGCTTACACTCGCGATACAGCCTCAGGTGAAAAGAAAGTATCGATAGCGCAGAGCTTAAGTTTAGTGAAAAACCCCTATGCTTTAGGATTTTCAGTAGGCGCGTTTTTATATGTCGCCGCAGAAAGCGCTATTTATGTGTGGATGCCGAGTTATTTAGTGTGCGACGCGACTACGCTTAAAGCGACCTACGATTGTTATACTGAAGGCTTCTCTCAGACCCTTGCAATATACTCGGTAACGGCATTCTTTATTCTTCGTGCTGCAGGGCGTTTCGTAGGCATCTGGATGATGTCTCACTTCAACTGGGCATTGGTTCTTATGGTGTTCACTGGTGCTATTGTACTGTGTTTTGGCCTTGGTCTGTGGGGCGGAAAACAGCTTGCGTTGTTTCTATTCCCGCTAACGGGCATTTTCATGTCAGTAATTTATCCTACTTTTAACTCAAAAGGCATAAGCTGTTTCCCAAAACATCAACACGGAAGCGTAGCCGGAGTAATCTTGTTCTTCACCGCAGCAGGTGCGGCCGCAGGGCCTTTCATCATGGGCCTGGTGAGCGACGCCAATGGTGGCGACGCCAAGTATGGCTTTATGGTAGCCACGGGGTTTGCTGCCGTGCTCTTTGTTGGCTTGGTGTATAACTACATTAAGAACCCTACCAAAGAACGTTTAGCGGAAATTGAGGCAAGCGAATACGCCAACTAAACGCAATGCTCGCTCTTTATTCCTTAAAACCGTAACGTGCCGGGCTTGCTCTCGGCACTGGTTTTTCCTCACGTTGTTGTTTAAGCTTCGGTTATTCCTATCAGTTTCTAGTCTAATCACGTTCCATGGATGAGTTAAAACAAGCGCAAGCCCTTTACGACACTCTTGTAGAATTTGCAGTGACCTACAGTTTCCAAATTGTAGGCGCCATCATTATTTTTCTGCTTGGCTGGTGGGTGGCCAATAAAATAGGCCACATGGTTGAAAACCTGATGGTCAGCAGAAATATCGATATTACGCTGAGCCGCTTTACCGGCGGTGCCAGCAAGCTAGTGGTATTGGGTATCGTAATAATTATAGCATTAGGTAATGTGGGCATTAGCGTAACCCCACTTATAGCCGCCGTAGGTGCTGTAGGTTTAGGTGCAGGTTTAGCTATTCAAGGTATGTTGGCCAACTATGCCGCTGGCTTTACCATAATTATTACCCGTCCTTTCGTTGTTGGCGACACTATCCGCGTGCGTGGTGTTGCAGGGGTGGTCGATCAAGTCATGTTGCCCTATACCATTCTTATTGACGAAGACAATGTTCACATCCAAATACCCAACAAACTGATAGTCGGTGAAATCTTGCATAATTCTGCAGAGAACATGTTGATTGAACTTGAAATTGGCGTTGCCTATTCCAGTAAGGTCGATGAGGTAATCGATGTGATTCGCAAGGCTGTTGAAACGGTAGATGGAGTCAGCGAAGAAAAGTCACCCGCCATTGGTGTAGATAATTTTGGCGACAGCAGTATTAACTTTGGTATTCGGGTTTGGGCGCCAGCTGTAAGGCATTTCGAAGTGCGCTATGCACTAAACCAAGCCATTTTTAATGCCCTTCAGCAGCATGATATTGAAATACCATTCCCGCAGCGGGAAGTCAGGATGCTCGACCAATAAAAGTTTGTATCGCTATTGATAAAAATGCCGAATAAGAGACCCCTTATTCGGCATTTTTCTATTACGGCTTCGCGATTTTTAGATTTCGTATAGCTCTAGGGGTAAACCGTCAGGATCTTGGAAAAATGTAAAGCGTTTGCCGGTGTATTCATCGGTTCTCACTGGCTCGCATTCAACTCGCTTATTCGTTAGGTGGTTGATCATTTCATCAAGGTTGTCCACCTTGAACGCTAAGTGCCTAAGTCCTTGCGCTTCTGGGCGCGACGGTCTTTGCGGTGCCCCCGGAAACGAAAAAAGCTCAATCTGACTGCCATCAGGTAACGCGAGGTCACATTTGTAAGAGTCTCTGGCTTCACGGTAGTTTTCATCAATAATCGAGAAGCCCAACACGTCCGTGTAAAACGTCTTTGAGCGAGGGTAGTCACTACAAATGATAGCAACGTGGTGAAAGCCTTTCAGCATCTTAATTTCCTTAATATTTATGCTTACGGCATCTCTTGACCGCGAGCAGCCTCAAATAACTGGTACCAGTGCTCTCGACTTAAATGAACATCTTCAGCCTTTTGGCTTGCTTTAATTCTGTCAATATTGGTACTGCCCAAAACGGGCGCAATGTTGGCAGGATGTCGCATCAACCAGGCCAAAACAATCGCTTCAGGTGTAGTTTGATATTCACCTGCAAGTTGAGCCACTAAGTCTGCTGTTGCACGGTCATTACTATTTTCAACTTTTGCACCTGTGTATCTACCTTGTGCCAAGCTTCCCCATGCCTGAAGTTGCACGTTGTTCATCATGCAGTATTCAAGTGTACCGGGCGCATAACCTGTATCGCGATTAGCAGCACTGTTGGTAGTAATACCGTCTTCTAACCAGTCTCTAAAGCCAAGGCTCATTTCAAGTTGGTTGGCAATAATAGGTGTGGAAAGTGCAGACTGCAGGTAATTAATTTGGTGACCATGCATGTTTGAAACGCCAACATGCTTTATTTTACCTTGCTGCTGAAGCAGCTTCAGTGTACCGGCGACTTCGTCTAGCTCCATAAGTGGATCTGGACGATGCAGCAGCAGTATATCAAGCTGTTCTATTCCTAATCTAGAGAGAATGCCTTCAACCGACGTGTGAATGTGATTTGCTGAAAAGTCGTAACGCTTTGGTCCTAAATCATCCTCAAATCGTATTGCACATTTAGATTGGATAATCATTTTGTCTTTTAATTCGGGCGCTTGCTTGAGCGCTTCACCAAAAACCGTTTCGGCTTTGCCGAACGTATAAATATCAGCATGATCAAACACATTAATATCTAAACTCAGCACAGTATCAATGATGCTTCTTGCTTGGCTTATATCGGCTTTGGTTGCCGGTTTGTCGTTCCAACCGCCACCTAAGCCCATGCATCCATATATTAAGCGGCTTGCGTGTGGAAAGTGTGCATTCATGTCATTTTCTCCCTGTTTGAGAATATCGAGTGGGCAGGGCCTGTATTAGCTCAAGGCTTGTTTTAAAAGCACTGTAATATGGTCCAAGCGATAAGAAAAGTCTGATTAGGCGAGCGTATTTTTACTGTCGACCGTTAGCCTAGCTTGAAGGTTTATGGTGTTGCAGCACCGATAAAGATCATTTTTGCGATGTAGGCGTGTATTTAAATTAATCAGTGGCTTTTTAAAAAGCTGAGTTCAAGGAAAAGAGGGCATATGTTTAAGCAGTTAGTTTCAATGATTATGGCGGGTATGGTGTGTGTGGGCTTGTCTGGCTGTACTGGCGTACCTGACAAGGTAGTGCCGGTTGAAGGCTTTGAGCTTCCTCGTTATTTAGGGAAGTGGTATGAAATAGCGCGCTTTGACCATAGCTTCGAAGAAGGATTAAGCGAAGTTACGGCAACCTATAGCATGCGCGATGACGGAGGGGTTAAGGTAATTAATCGCGGTTTTTCAGTAGAAGAAAATGCATGGGATAAAGCCGAGGGCAAAGCGTATTTTGTAGAGTCTGAAACGACAGGGCATCTGAAAGTATCGTTCTTTGGCCCATTTTACGCCAGCTATGTAATTATGGAGCTAGATAAAGAAGGTTATCAATATGCTTTGATAACAGGCCCAGATAAAGACTACCTTTGGATTTTAGCGCGAACACCTTCTATTTCAGATGAAGTTCGCACCCGTTTACTAGAAAAAGCGACATCGGCTGGGTACGACGTTAGCAAGCTTATTTGGGTAGAGCACGGCGAAGAGAATTCATAGCCACTTTCGAGCGAGTTGTTCTGCGCGCAAAATGGGAATTGTGCTATTATTGCGCGCATCTTCCCCTCTGTTTGAATAAGTACTAAGAGAGACAAGGCATGCAAACGCTCACCATTACTACGCCAGACGATTGGCACCTTCACTTTCGCGATAACGAAATGCTAGCTGAAACAGTGCCTGCAACCGCACGTTGTTTCCAGCGCGCTATTGTTATGCCAAACCTTGTACCACCGGTGGTTAATGCTGAAATGGCCATGGCGTACAAAGGGCGAATTGAGGCTGCGCGACCTAAAGGCAGTAGCTTTGAGCCATTAATGACCTTATTCCTTACTAATCAAACTACACCTCAAGACATTATCGATGCAAAACAAGCGGGCGTAACTGCGTGTAAGCTATATCCTGCAGGGGCCACTACTAACTCAGATGCGGCTGTAAAAGGCATTCAGGCTTTATACCCTGTATTTCAAGCCATGCAAGAGCAAGGCTTATTGTTGCTAATTCATGGTGAGGTGACCGAACATCACATTGATATTTTTGACCGTGAAAAAGTGTTCATTGATACCCATTTAGGGCCTATCGTTGACGCATTCCCTAAGCTGAAAGTGGTGTTTGAGCATATTACAACAGCAGATGCCGCAAGCTTCGTAGCGGGCGCCAGCGAATTTGTTGGAGCCACCATTACCCCTCAGCACTTATTGTTAAATCGCAACGATTTACTGGTTGGCGGCGTACGCCCTCATAACTATTGCTTGCCAGTGCTAAAACGCAACACGCATCAAAAAGCGTTACGCGATATGGTGGCAAGCGGCAACAAAAAATTCTTCCTAGGCACCGACTCGGCACCTCATGCCAAGCATAAAAAAGAAAATGCTTGCGGCTGCGCGGGTTGTTATAGCGCATGGTCTGCAATTGAGCTTTATGCTGAAGTGTTCGAGCAGTTAGGAGCAATAGATAAGCTAGAAGGATTTGCTAGCCATTACGGTGCAGATTTTTATGGTTTACCACGAAATACGACTACAATGACATTAGTGAAAGAGTCGTGGACGGTGCCAGAACAAGTAACCCTAGCTGATGGCACCGATATGGTTCCATTTTATGCGGGGCAAACGTTGCAGTGGAAATTAGAAAAGGCATTTCAAGCGTAGTTTTTGTTGTCATTGTCTGTTTATGTGCCCTGTGGAGTTCATCCACTTGGGCACAAGCATTCTCTTACTCTCACGCCCCCGATTTACCAAGTACCCTATCTCCCTCTGAGAAGCAGAGTATTCAATCTTACTCACTCACAGTGTTTAAAAATGCCTTATCAAAAAATGGTATTGATTTAACGCCTGCTACTGACACCATATCGAATAAAGCTGACGTCCTTATCAATTTGATCAGAGATGAAAATAACGAAGATAGTTATTTTTGGATCACGCCGCTATTTGCCTTTGAATGTGGAAATAATGTTCGATGTACGCCGAATGCGGGCAGTCAGGCAACGACAATAGCAGTGAGCTATATCGCACTGAGCAAAAGTGAAGGTTCTGCCGATTTTGCAGAGCGGTTGAGCGAACTGATTGCTCAATACAAAGGTTCAGACAACTTCACATTGCTTGCTAGCGCTATACGGGATGAACTGAAAGCATCTTTCCCGGCCACAATACTTACTTTTGGAACACTAAGCTTAGCAGGTGAGCTGCATGCTAATACCGACAATCTTTGGGTCATCGCCGACATTGTGCCACTTTTTTCAGAGGTGGGAGAGCGAGGAAAGCTTAAAGGTATTGCTGCAGACTTGGTCAGAGACATATTAGATGAGATGACGCTAAAGCAGAATATCCTTTCCGCTCCATGGGAACGTATTGCAAAGGAAGCAATGACCAAGTCTAACGTATTGGTATTCTCAGTAATTCGCACGAGTGAAAGAGAAAGCGTGTTTCACTGGGTAACGCCGGTATCAAGAAACCTTCATGGACTGTACGGCATCGATAAGCCCTATTTTGAATCCTTTGCCAACGTACCAAAGAACTTTAGGGTTGGTACCTTATTGGAAGACTATCGCTATAACGTTGCAATAGAGCATGGCTTCAAAGTAAAAGCCTATGATTCGTGGCAGGCATTAGTGGATGCACTGATCAACAACGAAATTGATACTATTTTCGGTTCTCAGGGGGCAATTGACTTTGGATGTAACCCAAAACAATTTAAATGTGAGACAATAACCCTATCGAGTAAGTACGACATTTCAACGGCCTACCTAGCACTGTCGAAGAAAGACACCTGTGTTTTGGTTTTAGAGAAGCTCAAGTTAGCGGCGGCCGGTGTGAAAATGAGTGACAAGTTTAATGAGCAGCTTTCTTCCTGGAGTGACATGGTGTCCCAAGAATACGGCATAGCTCATCATACCGAACATGGTGTAGTGCACCTTTGGAACCCAAATTAATGACAGTTGAAACAGTTAAGCATTTAGATATAAACCCTGCCATCACCAAGGCGCTAGACTCACAAGGCATTTACCAACTTTCCCCTATACAGGCACAATCGCTCCCTGAGGCGTTGCAGGGGAAAGATGTGATAGGCCAAGCGCAGACGGGCAGCGGCAAGACACTGTGCTTTGTAATTCCTGCCTTGCAGCACGTAGAAGTGAATGATTTTACCACGCAGGCTATCATACTTTGTCCTACCCGAGAGCTTGCTGATCAAGTGGCTCAACAGTGCCGTACGGCGGCTAAGAACATTGGTAATATTAAAGTAACCACGTTATGTGGTGGCCAGCCTATGGGGCCGCAGATTCAGTCATTGAAGCATAGCCCGCACATCATTGTGGGCACGCCGGGTCGCGTTATGGATCATGCGGAAAAGCGTCGAATTGACCTAAGTAACGTAAAGTTGCGTGTCCTCGATGAAGCCGATCGCATGTTAGATATGGGCTTTGAAGACGATTTACGCATTATTTTCGGTCAAACGCCAAAACAAGTGCAAACCCTGTTGTTTTCTGCAACTTTTACAGAGCAAATTGAGCGTGTAGCCAAGCAGTACCTGCACAACCCGGTAACCTGTAAAGTTGAGTCTCAAGACAGTAAACCCGCTATCACTCAATTGGGCTACAACGTGCTTCCGCACACACGCACTCAGGCGCTTAAAGCGGTACTTACCCACTACCAACCTAAAAACGCTATTGTATTTTGTAACCGCAAGGTTCAGGTAAATGAAGTGGTTGAGGAGCTTATCGAAGATGGCTTTAGCGCAGCTGGACTTCAGGGGGACTTGGAACAGCATCAACGCACATCGGTGCTAATGCAGTTCGCCAGCGATGCGCTACAAGTACTTGTTGCCACCGATGTAGCTGCGCGAGGGCTGGATATTGATGATGTTGCCTGCGTAATTAATTACACGGTAAGTGAAGAGCCGGAAACCCATATTCATCGCATTGGTCGCACGGCGCGAGCAGGCGCACAGGGCATGGCGGTAACGCTAGTCAGCGATGACGAAGAGCACTTTTTGCGAAAAATAGAAGTATTGCAAGAAAGCGATATTCCACTTAAAGGCGCACAAAGCCTGCGTTTTCATAAAAACAAAATTACTCAGCCTGAATTTACCTGTATTTCACTAAGCGCGGGTAAAAAGGAAAAGCTTCGCCCAGGCGATCTGGTGGGTGCACTTACCAAAGATGCGGGCATTCCTGGCGACGACTTGGGCAAAATTAAAGTGCAAAACAGCATGAGTTTTGTCGCAGTGAAAACGCGAAGCGTGAAAAAAGCCATGGCGCACTTTAGAGAAGGTAAGATTAAAGGAAAGCGTATTAGAGCCCGAAAACTTTAATAAAAACTTTAATAAGAGCTTCAATAAATAAGTATTGACGTTATACAAAGGAAGGTTGAGTGTGGTCGCTGAAACTGACTTGAGCGTGTTACTGAAAAATCTGAATCCTGTGGCGAGTAGTGAAGATTACGTTTTCACTACCTTGCCTGCTGATAGCTTAACCAGTACGTTAATTTCAGTCGCTAAGGGTATGTTTCAGGAACGCGAGGGCACCACGCTTATTCTTCCTTCCTGCCTATTCTCTTTTCTCAAAAACGCATCAACCAGCCCCATGGTTAAGCAATATTGGGCACCATAGTAAGTTGTCATTACCCAAAAGGTAGACAGTGGAAGCGGAGTTTTGAAAACCGACTGGGCGAAAACTGCCAGTACCACAATAGGCAGGGCTTTGGGTAAGAATTGCGCCACGTAGGGAGTAAGCGGCAGCGTCGCCAGGTAAATCAACGCTAAGCTGCTAAAGACAATAGTTGTTCTTACATTCATATTTAGCCTTTTTGAAACTGCTCAGTCATACACTTCAACACGACAAAAAAGCCCCAGTTTGATGAAGCAAACATGGGGCTTTAGCTATCTTGATTTATGTACGCTACTCTCTATGTACTGTGTTTAGAGTACGCGAATTACCAAATTTTCACGCGTTCTTCTGGTGGTAAATACAACGCACCTTCTTCGGTCACGTTAAACGCTTCGTAGAATTCAGGTACGTTGCGAACAGCACCGTTAGTGCGGAACTTCGTAGGTGAATGGGTATCGGTTTGTACTTGGCTGCGCAACGCTTCTTCGCGATATTTGCTTGCCCAAACCTGGCCGTAACCAATGAATACACGCTGATCGCCAGTGAAACCATCTAGTTCAGGTGCTTTTTCACCATCAAGAGACAGATGGTAAGCTTTAAGTGCGATGCTGATGCCGCCAAGGTCGCCGATGTTTTCACCTAGGGTATATTCACCGTTCACGTGCAAGTCAGGCAGAACCTCAAACTGGTTATACTGTTCAATCAAGTTTGCAGTGCGTGCTTCAAACTCGCCGCGATCTTCGTCAGTCCACCAGTTTCGCAGAACGCCGTCACCGTCAAAGGTTGACCCTGAATCATCAAAACCATGGCCAATTTCATGACCAATTACCGCGCCAATGCCACCGTAGTTAACCGCGTCTTCGGCGTTCATGTCAAAGAACGGAGGTTGAAGGATAGCCGCAGGGAATACAATTTCGTTTAGCGGTGGGTTGTAGTAAGCATTAACAGTTTGTGGTGTCATGCCCCATTCATGGGTCCACACTGGGCCGCCTTGTTTCTTAAGCATTTCTTCATACAGCACGTCAGATGAACGCTTAAGGTTTCCAAACAGATCGCTGGCATTAACTGTCAGAGCTGAATAGTCTCTCCACTGGTCTGGGTAACCAATTTTAACGGTAAACTTAGATAGCTTGTCTAGTGCTTGCGCGCGGGTTTCATCTGTCATCCAATCAAGATTTTCGATACTTTCTTTATAAGCTAACAACAGGTTATTAACCATTTCCATCATGCGATCTTTCGCTTCAGGCGGGAAGTACTGTTTTACATAAACCTTACCGATTAGCTCGCCTACATGGGCATTTGAAAGGCTTACTGCACGACGCCATTGTGGCTGTTGCTCTTCAACACCGCGAAGCACTTTGCTGTAGAAATTGAAGTTTGCTTCATCAAGCTCGGCATTTAAGCGACTGGCTGAAGCATTTAACAAGCCCCACTTAAGGAACGTCTTCCAATCTTCCAGTGAGGTTTCTGCAATAACGCCATCAATGTTTTGCATGTAGTCTTTTTGCAGGATGCCTAGCGAAGGAATGTCGCTAATGTCTGCTTCAGTAAGATAAGCGTCCCAGTCGAACTTAGGCATTAACGCTTTAAGTTCTTCAATTGTCACTTTGTTATAGTTGGCAGCAAAGTTACGGGCCTGCTCTTTTTTCATATGTAGCTGAGCAATTTTAGTCTCAAGTGCGAACAGCATATTCGCACTTTCTTTAGGTGCGTCGAAACCCGCCAGCTCAAACATGGTTTGAATATGTTTAACGTAGGCATCGCGAATGGTTTGTGATGTTTCGTCGTCTTTGAAGTAGTACTCGCGCTCAGGAAGGCCTAAGCCCGACTGCCACGTGTACATCAAATATTCTTTTGGCGACTTAAGGTCAGGGTATTGAGTTAGGCTGAACGGTGTACCGTAGCCATAGCGAGCAGCATAAGCGAAATACTCAGCAAGGTCGGTATAGTCTTCAATGGCTTCAATCTTAGTTAACTCAGGCTTTAGCGGCGTCGTACCAAGTTCGTTGCGGGTTTCCATGTCCATATAGGCACGGTAAAAATCACCGACTTTTTGCTCGTCGCTGCCCGCTTTAAAGTCACCTTCGGCAGACGATTTTATAATATCCATAACGTGATCTTGTGCTTCATCGCGAAGGATCACGAAAGAACCGTAGCTCGATTTATCTGCCGGTATTTCAAAATTATCAAACCACTTGCCGTTTACGTAGCGGAAAAAGTCATCACCCGGGTCAACAGACAGATCCATATTTTCTTTAATGACACCTGAAGAAAGCTGTTGTTGAGCCTCTTCGGTAGCCGCGCTCTGTGTCTTTTTTTCTGTGGATGAATTTTGTGGGCTACAAGCCGTGAGGGCTAGTGCCACGCTTAAGCTTAAAACGCTACGTAACATGTCGAGTTTTCCTTTTCATTTTATTGGGCGACATTTGGGCTTGCCGCTTATTGTTTTTAGTGCGTTGCGAAACCTGTACATCCCTTCGAAAGAATGGTGTGGCGTATTGCGTGCACGCTTTTTACTAATTTTTAGCATGGCGGGGGGGATAGAAAAAGTGTTTATAGTGAAAATACACAGCTTGTAACAACTTGTAGTGCTAATTTCGCTATAGTGTTTTTTCACACACTACAACATTCAAGGAACGGCGATGGACTTACACAATACCCCTTTCGATAGCGTATCACCCTGTGAGTACGCCGATGCGCTGCCAAGAGAGCAGTTCATGCACTATGCGATAAAACCATTGTGGGAAGGCATGCCACGCATTGCGGGTCCAGCATTTACCGTTAAGTGTGAACCGGGTGACCATCTTATGCTGCATGCGGCGATATATCGCGCAAGTCCCGGTGACATTATTGTGGTTGAAGCTGACGACGAATTCGCCGTTGCGGGCGGTAACGTCTGCGCGATAGCCCAGTCTCGCGGCATTAAAGGCTTCGTGATTGATGGTGTTATACGAGACCTTGCAGAAACCCGTGACAACAAATTCCCGGTATTTGCCAGGGGCGTTATACCCAAGCCAGGAGCCAAAAAGTGCATATCGCCGTTAAATGAGCCGATTACCTGTGCTGGTGTAACTGTTCACGCCGGAGACATTATTGTTGCAGACGAAGAGGGCATTGCTGTAATTCCAAAAGATAAGGCGCTAGCAGCCTATGACATTGCCCAAAAGCGAGCCCAGAAAGATGCCTCCATGTCACTTGAACAGTGGCAGGCTGAGCACGCTGAAAAAGTAGAAAGCATACTCGCTAAATTGGGCTTTGCAGAGTGAAGGCTGACAGGAAATTAGCTTAGTGTTGAGTTGTTTTATGTAAGCGCTTCTCCAAATAATAATTTTCGCCAAGTATCAGCCTGTGCCAAATATTAACTAATATTAAACGAGCTTTGCGGTAAAAAAGCACCGCAAAGTTCAACACACTTTCAGTTATCGTGTAGAATTGTGACCCAGCATTTTGGGGCATACATAAACGTGCTCTGTCACTGAATAACTAACGAGTTCTACATGTTTTCATTTTTTGAAAAGCTGACCCAGCCTTTCCCTGACACGCCGCCTACCCAACCGCCAACAGGTATCGTTGCATTTTGTAAGTACTACACAAAAGGCATGTGGGGCGTAATCCTTACTGTTTCCGTGCTAAGTGCCTTTGTTGCCATGTTAGAAGTGGCGCTGTTCGGCTTTTTGGGGCAGTTAGTTGACTGGTTCTCTGATCAAAACCGAGCCACGTTTTTAGCCGACCAAAAATTTACCCTCATTGGCATGGGTTTAACCGTTCTCGTTTTTATTCCATTGTTTATTTTGTTGCGCTCGCTGTTTTCTCGTCAGTCCTTGATGGGGAACTACCCCATGCGCATTAGATGGCAAGCGCACCGCTATTTGCTTGGACAAAGTTTAACCTTTTTCCACGATGAGTTTGCCGGCCGTGTGGCCACCAAGGTGATGCAGACTGCACTATCGGTAAGAGAGACCGTAACCAAGGTTCTCGATTTGCTGGTGTACATCAGCGTTTATTTTATCTCTATGGTTGTGCTTATTTTCAGCACAGACTGGCGCTTAGCCATGCCGCTTATCGTGTGGTTCTTTGTGTACATTGGCATTTTAAAAGTGCTGGTGCCTAAACTAAAAGAAGTCTCGCAAAAGCAAGCCGACGCCCGCTCATTAATGACCGGACGTATTGTGGATAGCTATACCAATATCACAACGGTGAAGCTGTTTTCACACAGTCGCCGCGAAGCGGATTACGCTAAAGAAAGCATGGATGGTTTTCTTAAAACGGTTTACCCGCAAATGCGTTTGGTCACCGTGTTGGAATTCTGCGTGGAAATGGCTAACGCCATTCTTATTTTCACCATTGGTGCGCTATCTGTGTATTTGTGGATGGAAAACATTGCGAGCCCCGGCGATATCGCCATCGCTATTAGTCTGTGTTTGCGACTAAACGGTATGTCGCACTGGGTTATGTGGGAAGTATCAGGCTTGTTCGAGAACTTAGGCACAGTGCAGGATGGCATGAATACGCTAGCACAGCCGATAGCAGTGAAAGACAAGCCAAAGGCCGACGCGTTAAAGGTAAATGGCGGCGGGATTAATTTCGATAATGTGCATTTTTCTTATTCAGGTGCAGACAACAAACCTATTGATGTGTTTAGTAATTTGGATTTAGCGATTAAGCCCGGAGAAAAAGTGGGCTTAGTGGGGCGTTCTGGGGCGGGTAAATCGACGCTGGTTAATTTGCTCATGCGTTTTTACGACACCCAGAGTGGTCGCATTGTCATTGATGGTCAAGATATCACTGAAGTAGGCCAAGAAACCCTTCGCGCCAAAATCAGCATGGTGACACAAGATACGTCACTGATGCACCGCTCGGTACGCGATAACATTCTTTACGGACGCACGGATGCGACAGAAGAAGATATGATCCGTGCAGCCAAACAGGCCGAAGCGCACGACTTTATTCTTACGCTTACCGATAGTCACGGTAGAACAGGGTACGACGCTCACGTGGGTGAACGAGGCGTGAAGCTTTCAGGCGGTCAGCGCCAGCGCATTGCCATAGCTCGCGTATTGTTAAAAGATGCGCCTGTATTAGTGCTGGACGAGGCCACATCAGCGCTAGATTCAGAAGTTGAAGCGGCAATTCAAGCCTGTCTGGATAAAGTGATGGAAGGCAAAACCGTGCTGGCTATTGCGCATCGACTGTCAACCATTGCGCAAATGGACAGGTTACTTGTTCTGGATAAGGGCAACATTGTAGAGCAGGGAACCCATACCGAGCTTATTGCGCACAATGGCATATATGCCAAGCTTTGGGCGCACCAAACGGGCGGATTTATAGGCGTTGAATAGGCAAGGAGCGAATTAGCGTTCAATCGCAGATGGGATGGATAAACCGCTTGTATCTTGAAAGTGGTTAAGTATAATACGCGTCCCTCCCTTGCGATACCGCACTTTCCTTAGAAAAGACGCACAACTCACAAGGGCAGTGTAAGTAAATTTTGTCTTATCGACACCACAGGGGTGTAGTTCGAATTGGTAGAACAGCGGTCTCCAAAACCGATGGTTGGGGGTTCGAGTCCCTCCACCCCTGCCAAATTTACTTAAACTAAGAATTTTTAAGTTGCGCATTTTTTAGATGCGTAAAACAACGACGCTGTAGTGCTAGGATCGTAACATGAGCGAAAAGACGGAAAATCAGTCCAATGCATTGGACATGTTTAAATGGGTAGTGGTTTTTGCACTACTTGCCGGTTTAGTAACCGCTAATACAATGTACGGTGAGATCTCGGTACTATACCGTGCCATCGCAATTGTTGTAGTTGTTGGTATAGCTGGTTTCATCGCGGCAACTACCGAAAAAGGTAGCACCTTCTTGAGCTTTGCTAAAGAGTCTCGCACAGAAGTTCGCAAGGTTGTGTGGCCAACTCGCCAAGAGGCGAATCAAACTACACTTATCGTGCTTGCAGCGACGTTAATTATGGCACTAATTTTATGGGGACTAGACGGCATCATCGTTCGTGTAGTTGGCTTTATTACAGGAATAGGAGCATAAGCGTATGTCTGAAGAAGAAGCAGTAAAGAAAAGATGGTACGTAGTTCAAGCCTATTCACAATACGAGTCTCGCGTTAAGAAGACCCTGCTTGAATACATCAAAATGCACAATATGGAAGACTACTTCGGTCAGGTACTAGTACCAACAGAAGAAGTAGTAGAAATGCGTGCTGGTCAAAAGCGTAAGTCTGAGCGTAAGTTCTACCCAGGTTATGTATTGGTAGAAATGGCGATGACGGAAGAGTCATGGCACTTAGTGAAAAGCGTACCTCGCGTACTTGGTTTCATCGGCGGCACATCTGATCGCCCTATGCCAATCACGCAGAAAGAAGCTGACGCTATCTTAAATCGTCTTGAAGAAAACGTTGATAAGCCAAGACCAAAGACGCTGTTCGAGCCAGGCGAAGTTATTCGCGTTATCGATGGCCCATTTGCAGACTTCAACGGTGTGGTAGAAGAAGTAGACTACGAAAAGAGCCGCGTAAAAGTATCGGTGCTTATCTTCGGTCGTTCTACTCCAGTAGACTTAGAATTTGGTCAGGTAGAAAAAGGCTAAGCCTATTCAAGCTACCGTATAGTATTTTTAAAAAGCCCCGTTTGACGGGGCTTTTTTGTATCTAGATAACGATAAAAGGAGAGCGGTGAATATTTATAAAAATTTGCATGTTACTACAACGTAGCATCCTCTTGACCTAAGTAAGCCAGAAATAACAGCTAATAAGCGAAAGAAACATAAACATAAACTGCAATATTGTTGCGGTTTTTTCAGAGACTTTATCGCTCTTTGTAAAAGAGTCCCAAAATCTGACACCCAGCGCACGTTTTAAGATTAGGTTCATTCCACAAATTACCATGACCCAAATGAACACCGTTCCGATATCTACCATTTTAAATTTGACCTTCACTCATCTGTTGTTTCTAAACCCTCTAGATCCGACGCCAAATTTGCTATAGCGCCCGAAACTAACCCACCACCTACGGATGTTGCGAGAGAGCTGAAACCTTTAACCGGACTTAAAGCGCCTGCACCCATTCCGGCAAGTGTTCCTGTAGCGATGGTACTGAACGATGCGTTACGCCCGCCACCAATAATTGCCCCGTAGAAACCACCTATGCCTCCGGCTATAGCGCCTAAAGCATTGGCCCAAAGTGCACCAGAAACATTTGAGATCTCATGATTGTTTAATTCTGTAGGTTTTTCCATTGTTTGATTATCCTTTCAAAATAAATGATGGGCTTCACACAGTGTGCGTAAAGCCAACTTAACTCTGATTCACTTTGCCTATGAAAAATACTGACCTTTCGATGGTTTTTTATTCTAAATAGCCCTTGCATAGTAATTAATCACCTTATATAATGCGCGCCCTTTTAAACGGAAACGGGAAGCCGATTGAGCAAATAATCTCTGTATTTGCGAGGCGTTAGACCCAAACAAGAGAGCATGTAAAATGGCTAAAAAAGTAAGCGGTATTATCAAGCTTCAGGTTGCAGCAGGCGCTGCTAACCCAAGTCCACCAGTTGGTCCTGCACTAGGTCAACACGGTGTAAACATCATGGAATTCTGTAAGGCTTTCAACGCGAAAACAGAAAGCCTTGAGAAAGGCGCTCCAGTACCAGTAGAAATTACTGTATACGAAGATCGCTCTTTCACATTCGAAACTAAGACTCCTCCTGCGTCTTACCTGCTTAAGAAAGCAGCGGGCATCAAGAGTGGTTCTGGCCGTCCTAACACTGAAAAAGTGGGTAAAGTTACTCGCGCTCAGTTGGAAGAGATTGCTAAAACTAAAGAGCCAGACCTTACTGCAGCTGATCTAGATGCAGCGGTACGCACTATCGCGGGTTCTGCTCGCTCAATGGGCTTGAACGTAGAGGACTAATCGAATGGCTAAATTAACTAAACGCGCTCGCGTAATCCGCGACAAAGTTGACTCTACTAAAGAGTACGAAATCAACGAAGCAGTAGCGCTTCTTAAAGAACTAGCAACAGCTAAGTTTGCAGAAAGCGTAGACGTATCTGTTAACCTTGGTATCGATGCGAAGAAATCTGACCAAAACGTTCGTGGTGCAACTGTACTACCTAACGGTACTGGTAAAGACGTTCGCGTTGCAGTATTCACTCAAGGTGCAAATGCTGAAGCAGCTAAAGAAGCTGGTGCAGACATCGTTGGTATGGACGACTTAGCTGAGCAAGTTAAGAAAGGCGAAATGAACTTTGACGTAGTAGTTGCTAGCCCAGACGCGATGCGTGTTGTTGGTCAACTAGGTCAAATCTTAGGTCCACGCGGCCTTATGCCTAACCCAAAAACTGGCACTGTAACGCCTGACGTTGCAACGGCAGTTAAGAACGCTAAAGCTGGTCAGGTACGCTACCGTAACGATAAGAACGGTATCATCCACGCTAGCATCGGTAAGATTGCGTTCGAAGCGAACCAAATTCAAGAAAACCTTGAAGCGCTACTTGAAGCATTGAAGAAAGCTAAGCCTTCTTCTGCGAAAGGTACATACATCAAGAAGATCAGCCTAAGCACTACAATGGGTGCTGGTGTTGCTCTTGATAAGGCTTCTGTAGGTCTTTAATTTCGCTGAGCTTAGGCTTATCGAAATCTCTTAAAGGTTATGGGTTGGAGCTGTGACAATTAGCAGTGCTAATAAGCAGCTCCCGTCCTAGACCGCAGGTGCGGTGTGGTGAAAGAGGTAAGAGAACTTTCACAGTCAACACACTGCTTAATACAACAACCTGCGCAGACGGTGGTTTGACTCAGACTCTCTGGGGTAACAAACACCGTAGAGCGGTATCAACCATGAGGGTTGGTATCAATCTGTGAACCCTGACGGCGTAAGCGGGTAACCGCAAACAAAGTCAGATACAAAGAGGTGAACTCAGTGGCACTAGGTTTAGCAGCAAAAAAAGAGATCGTAGCAGAAGTTTCTGAAGTTGCGTCTCGCGCTCTATCCGTAGCCGTTGCTGAATACCGTGGGATGGAAGTTGCAGAACTGACTGACCTACGTGTTAAAGCTCGTGAGCAAGGCGTATACCTAAAGGTTGTACGTAATACTCTTGCAAAGCGTGCTCTAGCAGACAGTCAATTTGCAGACTTAGACAGCGCCTTAACTGGTCCGCTTATCTATGGTTTCTCTATCGACGCACCAGGCGGTGCGGCACGTCTTTTCAAAGACTTCGGTAAGACTAACGATAAGCTAAAAGTTACAGCACTATCTATTGGTAGCGGTCTTCTTGGTCCAGAGAAATTGGACGCAGTTGCAGCACTACCTACCCGCGACGAAGCGCTTGCGAAACTACTTGCAACCTTCAAAGCACCAGTTGGGAAATTCGTTCAAACAATCAACGAAGTTCCTGGCAAGTTTGTGCGCGTATTGGCGGCGGTCAAAGACACCAAGTAATTGGCGTTTTTGGCATATTGATTTTTTTAACATTTTATACCCAGGAGTTTAGAGAACATGGCTCTAACTAAAGAAGATATCTTAAACGCAATCGCTGAAATGCCAGTAATGGAACTGGTTGAACTAATCGAAGCGGCTGAAGAAAAATTCAACGTATCTGCTGCAGCTGCTGTTGCTGTTGCTGGTCCAGCTGCTGGCGGTGACGCTGCTGCTGCAGAAGAAAAGACTGAATTCGACGTTGTAATGACTTCATTCGGTGGCAACAAAGTTGCAGTTATCAAAGCAGTTCGCGGCGCGACTGGCCTAGGTCTTAAAGAAGCTAAAGAAGTAGTTGAGTCTGCTCCTAAAGCTATCAAAGAAGGCGTAAGCAAAGATGAAGCTGAAGCACTTAAGAAAGAGCTTGAAGAAGCTGGTGCAGAAGTAGAAATCAAGTAATCTGACATAGTCAGATTATTGCCTGAGACGGCAAGGCTGGTGGTTTTTTAAACCACCAGCCTTTTTGCGCTGTATAGTGTGTAGAATCTAACCCTTGGTTACACTACTTAAAGCGCCATTCGGAAATACCCATAAAAAGCATAAAAATCCAACAAGTTAACTAATAATTGGTTAAATTTTGTTGTATGCTGGTGTATCTGCCCGAAAAAGGGTTGTGGAAGTTTGTTGCTTAGTGCGCCATTTGAAACGTAGCTTTTAGCCCATAGCACGCGTTTTAAAGCATTTTGCAGCAGGTTGGGTCATAAATCAGCAGGCTGAGGAACCCATGGTTTACTCTTATAGCGAAAAGAAACGTATCCGTAAGGATTTTGGCAAACGCCCACAGGTATTGGAAATTCCATACCTTCTTTCAATTCAGCTTGATTCTTTCAAAAAGTTTATTGAGATCGATGCAGATGCTCAATACGGTTTGGAAGCAGCATTTCGTTCCGTTTTTCCAATTAAAAGCTACTCAGGTAGTTCAGAGCTTCAGTATGTAAGCTACCGCCTGGGAGAGCCCGTTTTCGACGTTAAAGAATGTCAAATTCGCGGCGTAACTTTCTCTGCTCCGTTAAGAGTAAAACTACGGTTAGTGTTGTTCGATAAAGACGCTGCGCCAGGTACCGTAAAAGATATTAAAGAACAAGAAGTGTACATGGGCGAGATCCCGTTGATGACTGAGAACGGTACGTTCGTTATCAATGGTACAGAGCGTGTTATCGTGTCACAGCTACACCGTTCACCTGGTGTATTCTTTGATCACGACAAAGGTAAAACCCACTCGTCAGGTAAAGTGCTTTATAACGCACGTGTAATTCCTTACCGTGGTTCGTGGTTAGACTTCGAGTTTGACCCGAAAGATAACCTATTCGTACGTATCGACCGTCGTCGTAAGTTGCCTGCAACGATTATCTTACGCGCACTTGAAATGACGTCTGAAGAAATCCTAGATACTTTCTTCGACAAAGTAAGCGTACGTATCGACAAAGACAAACTAATGATGGAAGTGGTTCCAGATCGCCTACGTGGTGAGACGGCTGCTTTTGACATCATTGACGGTGAAGGCAACGTTGTTGTTGAAACGGGTCGTCGTATTTCTGCGCGCCACACGCGTGCACTAGAAAAAGCCGGTCTTACAGAACTTGAAGTTCCAGCCGATTACCTAATTGGCCGTGTTTACGCAGCTACTTATGTAAACGAAGACACAGGCGAAGTGATTGTAAGCGCGAACGACGAACTAACCCTTGAAAACCTAGCGGCACTTAGCCAAGCGGGTATCAAAGAGTTCGAAACGCTTTACATCAACGAGCTAGATCACGGTTCATACATTTCAGATACGCTACGTATCGATTCTTCAACTAACCGCCTTGAAGCACTAGTTGAAATTTACCGTATGATGCGTCCTGGTGAGCCACCAACAAAAGATGCAGCTGAAACCTTGTTCGATAACTTGTTCTTCTCTGATGAACGTTACGACCTATCTTCTGTTGGCCGCATGAAGTTCAACCGCCGTCTTGGCCGTGAAGAACTTATTGGAGCTGGTACACTAGATAAAGAAGACATTATTTCTGTAATGAAGCAGCTAATAATGATTCGTGACGGTAAAGACGAAGTAGATGACATCGATCACCTAGGTAACCGTCGTATCCGTTCTGTAGGTGAAATGGCAGAAAACCAATTCCGCGTTGGTCTTGTACGTGTTGAGCGTGCAGTTAAAGAGCGTCTAAGCTTAGGCGACCTAGACAACGTGATGCCACAAGATCTTATTAACGCTAAGCCTATCTCGGCTGCGGTTAAAGAGTTCTTCGGTTCATCTCAGCTTTCTCAGTTCATGGACCAAAACAACCCGCTATCAGAAGTAACGCATAAGCGTCGTATTTCTGCATTAGGCCCGGGTGGTCTTACACGTGAACGTGCAGGCTTCGAAGTTCGAGACGTACACCCTACTCACTACGGTCGTCTATGTCCAATCGAAACGCCGGAAGGCCCGAACATCGGTCTAATTAACTCATTGGCAAGCTTCGCGCGTACCAATGACTTCGGTTTCCTAGAAACGCCGTTCCGTCGCATTGTAGACGGTGTCGTAACAGACGAAATCGATTACTTATCTGCAATTGAAGAAGGTCAATTCGCAATCGCTCAGGCAAACATCGCGTTGACTGAAGCTGGCGAGTTGGTTGACGACCTAATTCCATGTCGTCACCGCGGTGAAACTACCTTGATGCCGAAAGAAGACATCAAGTACATGGACGTTTCACCTCAGCAAATCGTTTCAATTGCTGCAAGCATTATCCCATTCCTAGAGCACGATGATGCGAACCGTGCACTTATGGGTGCGAACATGCAACGTCAGGCAGTACCTACACTACGCGCTGATAAGCCGCTAGTTGGTACCGGTATGGAAAGAACTATCGCGGTTGACTCAGGTGTTACTGTAGTTGCTAAGCGCGGTGGTGTGGTTGATTACGTAGATGCCAGCCGTATCGTTATTAAAGTAGACGAAGATGAAATGCTTCCAGGTGAAGCAGGTATCGATATCTACAACCTGACTAAGTACACTCGTTCTAACCAAAACACGTGTATCAATCAGAAGCCTACTTGTAGTGTTGGCGACCCGATTGTTGCAGGCGACGTGCTAGCTGATGGTCCTTCAACAGACCTAGGTGACCTTGCACTTGGTCAGAACATGCGTATCGCGTTCATGCCGTGGAATGGTTACAACTTTGAGGATTCAATCCTTATTTCTGAGCGTGTAGCGCAGGAAGACCGTTTTACTACTATCCACATTCAAGAGCTTAGCTGTATCGCTCGTGATACTAAGCTTGGGCCAGAAGAAATTTCTTCTGATATCCCGAACGTGGGTGAATCTGCACTAAGCAAGCTTGATGAGTCAGGTGTTGTTTACATTGGTGCGGAAGTGAAAGGCGGTGACATCCTTGTAGGTAAAGTAACGCCTAAAGGTGAAACGCAGCTTACGCCAGAAGAAAAACTACTACGTGCAATCTTCGGTGAGAAAGCGTCTGACGTTAAAGATACGTCTCTACGTGTACCTAACTCTGTTCACGGTACGGTAATCGACGTTCAAGTATTTACCCGTGACGGTGTAGAGAAAGACAAGCGTGCGCTAGAAATTGAAGATATGCAGCTACGTCAGGTTAAGAAAGACCTTACTGACGAGTTCGAAATTCTTGCAGACGGTATCTTTGCACGTGCACAAACTGCACTTCTACGTGCTGGTGTTGACCAAGCTAAGCTTGACAGCCTGCCGCGTGAAAAGTGGTTTGAAATCGCACTTAACAGTGAAGATGCACAGCTAGAGCTAGACCAAATCGCTGATCAGCATGCTGAAATCAAACTTGATTTCGATAAGAAGTTTGAAGGTAAGCGTCGTAAGATCACACAAGGTGATGACCTAGCGCCTGGCGTACTTAAGATTGTTAAGGTTTACCTTGCGGTTAAGCGTCACATCCAACCGGGTGACAAGATGGCCGGACGTCACGGTAACAAAGGTGTTATCTCGACTATCCAGCCTGTAGAAGATATGCCATACGATGCTAACGGTACGCCGGTAGATATCGTACTTAACCCACTAGGTGTACCGTCTCGTATGAACATCGGTCAGATCCTAGAAACGCACTTGGGTATGGCTGCACACGGTCTTGGTGTGAAAATTGATCGCATGATTAAAGAGCAGCGTGAGCTGGCTGAACTACGTGACTTCTTGAAGAAGGTGTACGAGCTTGGTGAGAATCACCAAGAAGTCGACATCGATAGCTTCACAGACCACGAAGTTCGTCGTCTAGCAGAAAACCTTCGTAAAGGTGTTCCAGTAGCAACACCAGTATTCGACGGTGCACGTGAATCTGAAATCAAAGAAATGCTGAAGCTTGCTGATATTCCAGAAAGCGGTCAGATTTCATTGTTCGACGGTCGTACCGGTCGCGAGTTTGAGCGTCCAGTTACGGTTGGTTACATGTACATGCTGAAACTGAACCACTTAGTAGACGACAAAATGCACGCGCGTTCTACAGGTTCTTACAGCCTTGTTACACAGCAGCCTCTTGGTGGTAAAGCACAGTTCGGTGGCCAGCGCTTTGGTGAGATGGAAGTGTGGGCACTTGAAGCATACGGTGCAGCATATACCCTTCAGGAAATGCTTACTGTTAAGTCAGATGACGTTAACGGCCGTACCAAGATGTACAAGAACATCGTCGATGGCGACCACAGAATGGAACCTGGCATGCCAGAATCATTCAACGTACTACTTAAAGAAATTCGCTCGTTGGGTATCAACATCGAGCTTGAAGAAAAGTAATACGGCAATCGCCGCGTAATGTTATGAGATGGCCCGGCGCTTGCGCCGGGTTCTAGAGACTGACTCCGCTGGGAGAGTAATGTGAAAGACTTATTAAAGTTTCTAAAGCAACAAAACAAGACTGAAGAATTCGATAATATTCGAATCGGTCTGTCTTCACCTGACATGATCCGTTCATGGTCATTCGGTGAAGTTAAAAAGCCTGAAACAATTAACTACCGTACGTTCAAGCCTGAGCGTGACGGTCTGTTCTGTGCGCGTATCTTTGGTCCGGTTAAAGACTACGAGTGTCTTTGCGGTAAGTACAAGCGCCTTAAGCACCGTGGTGTTATCTGTGAGAAGTGTGGCGTTGAAGTTACACTGACTAAAGTACGTCGTGAGCGTATGGGTCACATCGAGCTAGCTAGCCCGGTAGCACACATCTGGTTCCTTAAATCACTTCCGTCTCGTATCGGCCTTATGCTTGATATGACACTTCGTGATATTGAACGTGTACTTTACTTTGAATCATACGTGGTTACAGAGCCAGGTATGACTACGCTTGAGCGCAGCCAACTTCTTAACGAAGAAGAATACTTGGATGCACTTGAAGAGCACGGTGATGAGTTTGAAGCGAAGATGGGTGCTGAAGCAGTATTCGATCTTCTTACAGCACTAGACGTAGACGCAGACGTAGCGGCTATGCGTGAAGAGCTGCCTTCAATCAACTCTGAAACTAAGCGTAAGAAAATTACTAAGCGTCTTAAGTTGCTTGAGTCATTCCAACAGTCTGGTAACAAGCCAGAGTGGATGATCATGACGGTTCTTCCGGTACTTCCACCAGATTTACGTCCTCTAGTACCACTAGATGGCGGCCGTTTTGCAACGTCTGACCTTAACGACCTTTACCGTCGTGTAATTAACCGTAACAACCGTCTTAAGCGTCTTCTAGACCTAGCTGCTCCAGACATCATCGTACGCAACGAAAAGCGTATGCTTCAAGAGTCTGTAGATGCGCTTCTAGATAACGGACGTCGTGGTCGTGCGATTACCGGTTCAAACAAGCGTCCACTTAAGTCGCTTGCAGACATGATCAAAGGTAAGCAAGGTCGTTTCCGTCAAAACCTTCTTGGGAAGCGTGTTGACTACTCAGGCCGTTCTGTAATTACCGTTGGTCCTACGCTACGTCTTCACCAGTGTGGTCTTCCTAAGAAGATGGCACTTGAGCTATTCAAACCGTTTATCTACGGTAAACTTGAAGGTCGTGGTCTTGCGACAACAATTAAAGCTGCTAAGAAGCTTGTAGAGCGCGAAGCACCAGAGGTTTGGGACGTACTAGACGACGTTATCCGCGAACACCCGGTACTACTTAACCGTGCACCTACACTTCACCGTTTGGGTATCCAAGCATTCGAACCAACACTAATCGAAGGTAAAGCGATTCAGCTTCACCCGCTAGTGTGTGCGGCGTACAACGCCGACTTCGATGGTGACCAAATGGCGGTACACGTTCCGTTGACAATCGAAGCACAGCTAGAAGCACGTGCACTTATGATGTCAACGAACAACATTCTGTCACCTGCGAACGGTGAGCCAATCATCGTACCTTCACAGGACGTTGTATTGGGTCTTTACTACCTAACGCGTGACAAAGTAAACGGCTTAGGCGAAGGCATGGTATTCACCAGCCCAAATGAAGCAGAGAAAGCATACCGTACAGGTAATGCTGAGCTTCACTCACGCGTTAAAGTACGTATTACTGAATATGACATCGATGAAGATGGCAACAAAACTGAGAAAGTAACGCTAACTGACACGACTGTTGGTCGTGCGATTTTCTCATTGATCCTTCCAAAGGGTCTGCCGTTTGAAATCATCAACCAAGCGATGGGCAAGAAGCAAATTTCAAGACTATTGAATGCTTGTTACCGTACGCTAGGTCTGAAAGATACAGTAATTGCTGCTGACCAAATCATGTATACCGGTTTCCACTACGCGATGATCGCGGGTGCGTCTGTAGGTATCGACGATATGGTTATCCCTGCTGCTAAGAAAGACATCATCGATGCAGCGGAAGCAGAAGTTATTGAAATTCAGGAACAGTTCCAAAACGGTCTTGTTACCGCGGGTGAGCGTTACAACAAAGTTATCGATATCTGGTCAAATGCTAACGAAAAAGTTGCTAAGGCCATGATGGATAACCTTAAGACTGACATCGTAATTAACCGCGATGGCGAAGAAGAAGAGCAATCATCATTTAACTCTGTTTACATGATGGCCGACTCGGGTGCTCGTGGTAGTGCCGCTCAGATTCGTCAGCTAGCTGGTATGCGTGGTCTGATGGCTAAGCCAGATGGCTCAATCATCGAAACCCCAATTACGGCGAACTTCCGTGAAGGTCTGAACGTACTACAGTACTTCATCTCAACTCACGGTGCTCGTAAAGGTCTTGCGGATACCGCACTTAAGACAGCGAACTCGGGTTACCTAACGCGTCGTCTAGTAGACGTTGCACAAGACTTGGTAATCACTAACGACGACTGTGGCACATTCGAAGGTGTTCAAATGACACCACTAATCGAAGGTGGTGACGTTGTTGAGCCACTACGCGAGCGTGTACTAGGTCGTGTGGTAGCAGAAGATGTACTTAAGCCAGGTACTAACGAAGTACTAGTAGAGCGTAACGTTCTTCTAGACGAAGCGTTAGTAGACATGCTTGAAGCTAACTCAGTTGACCAAATCATGGTTCGCTCGGTAATCACGTGTGATAACGACTTCGGTGTTTGTGCTAAGTGTTACGGTCGTGACCTTGCACGTGGTCACATGGTGGGTAGCGGTGAATCGGTTGGTGTTATTGCAGCACAGTCAATCGGTGAACCAGGTACACAGCTTACCATGCGTACGTTCCACATCGGTGGTGCGGCATCAAGAGCATCTGCTGAGAACAGCGTACAAGTTAAGACGGCGGGTAGCCTTAAGCTACACAACGCGAAGTTCGTACGTAACTCTGACGGCAAAGTGGTTATCGTTTCTCGTTCAACAGAACTTACTGTTATCGACGAGCAAGGCCGTGAGAAAGAGCGCTATAAAGTACCTTACGGTGCTGTACTTAGCGTGGATGACGGTGCAACTATTGCAGCTGGCGACGTTGTTGCTAACTGGGATCCGCATAGTCACCCAATCATCACTGAACGTGCAGCTAAGATTAGCTTCGCAGACATTGATGACTCTAACACCGAAATGCAGCAAGACGAGCTTACTGGTCTAACCCGTATCGTTGTTAAAGACCTTGCGAAAGTAAACTCTAAAGAGCCTAAGCTAATTCTTGAAAGCGACGAGTTCGGTCTTCAAGAAATTCGTCTTCCAAGCTTTACAACCATCGAAGCGAAAGAAGGGAAAGTGGCTAACGAAGGTGACGTGCTAGCACGTATTCCTCAGGAAAGCTCGAAGACTCGTGATATCACGGGTGGTCTACCGCGCGTTGCGGACCTATTTGAAGCACGTAAGCCTAAAGAGCCTGCAATCCTTGCAGAAATCTCAGGTACTATCGGCTTCGGTAAAGAGACCAAAGGTAAGAAGCGTCTTGTAATTACACCTGCTGAGGGTGACGCATACGAAGAGATGATTCCTAAGTGGCGTCAGCTTAACGTATTCGAAGGTGAGAAAGTGGAAAAAGGCGAAGTTATCGCTGATGGTCCAGAGTCTCCGCACGATATCCTACGTCTACGTGGTATCTCAGCAGTAGCAAACTACATCGTGAACGAAGTTCAGGAAGTATACCGTCTACAGGGTGTTAAGATTAACGATAAGCACATCGAAGTAGTTATCCGTCAGATGCTACGTAAGTGCATTATCACTAATCCAGGCGATACGCAGTTCCTTGAAGGCGAACAGGTTGAAGTATCGAACGTTAAAGTGGCTAACCGTGAAATTGAAAAACACGGCAAGATCCCAGCGCAGTACGAAACACAACTGCTTGGTATCACTAAAGCGTCACTGTCTACTGAGTCATTTATCTCAGCGGCATCGTTCCAAGAAACAACACGTGTTCTAACTGAAGCTGCGGTTCAAGGTAAAGAAGATGACCTACGCGGTCTGAAAGAAAACGTAATCGTTGGTCGACTCATTCCAGCGGGTACAGGTTTCGCTTACCACGAACGCCGTGCACAACGTCGCAAAGAGCAAATCGAAGAAATGTCAGTTTCTGCTGCTGAAGCAGAACAGGCACTAACCGAAGCGCTTAATGCTGGTGCAGACGAAGATACTGCCGAATAAGGCAAGATCATGGGAGTACGTTAACGTACTCCTAACAATTTGGCAGTCCAGTTGTACAGATTGCAGATAAATTAACTGCTTAACCTTTGTACACCTTGACAGTCAGAGCGATGATCTTTAATATTCCGCGACCCGATTTTGGATAGCCATCAAGTGGCTCGATAAACGGTCGCGGTTTTTTGTATCAGCGCTCGGTGAATGTTGACGAGCACAATGTTCACAAACAAGCGCGATTAAGCAATTAGTCGCATTAATATGGACCCAATCACAGTGATTGGGTTTTCGTAGTTTTTAATCAGGAGCTAGTTAATGGCAACAGTTAACCAGTTAGTGCGCAAGCCGCGTAGAAAGCCCGTTGAAAAAAGCAACGTAGCTGCTCTAGAAGCTTGTCCACAAAGACGTGGTGTATGTACTCGTGTATATACTACTACGCCTAAGAAACCAAACTCTGCACTACGTAAAGTATGTCGTGTACGTCTAACTAACGGTTTTGAAGTTTCTTCATACATCGGTGGTGAAGGTCACAACCTACAAGAGCACAGTGTAGTACTTATCCGTGGTGGTCGTGTTAAAGATCTACCAGGTGTTCGTTATCACACAGTTCGCGGTACTCTTGACTGCGCAGGTGTAAACGATCGTAAACAAGCCCGTTCTAAGTACGGCGCGAAGAAGCCTAAGTCATAACGGTTCTCCGTTAGTAAGGCCAAACTGAAGTTTAAGAGTTTTGGGTTTTCCCTGAATTCATACGGAGAATAGAAAATGCCAAGAAGAAGAGTCGTAGGTCAACGTAAAATCCTACCAGAGCCAAAATTTGGTTCACAACTGCTTGCGAAATTCATGAATGTCGTAATGCTCGACGGCAAAAAGTCAGTCGCTGAAAAAATCGTTTACGGTGCGCTTGATATTGTTGCTGAAAAAACCGGCAAAGCACACCTAGATATCTTCGAGGAAGCGCTTGATAACATCCGCCCAACAGTAGAGGTTAAGTCTCGTCGTGTTGGTGGTTCAACTTATCAGGTTCCAGTTGAAGTACGTCCAGTTCGTCGTAACGCGCTAGGTATGCGTTGGATGGTTGAAGCTGCACGTAAACGTGGCGAAAAGTCTATGGCACAACGCCTAGCAGCTGAAATGCTAGACGCAGCAGATAATAAAGGTTCAGCGGTTAAGAAACGTGAAGACGTTCACCGTATGGCCGAAGCAAACAAAGCGTTTGCTCACTACCGTTGGTAATCAACGTTATTTAACTGAGAGAGATTTATGCCTCGTAAGACCTCGATTGAGCGTTATCGCAATATTGGTATTGTGGCTCACGTGGACGCGGGTAAAACCACGACCACAGAGCGTGTTCTGTTTTATACAGGACTGTCTCACAAAATCGGTGAAGTGCACGATGGTGCTGCTACCATGGACTGGATGGAGCAAGAGCAGGAGCGTGGTATTACTATCACGTCTGCTGCAACAACTTGTTTCTGGTCTGGAATGGAGCAACAGTTCGATCAACACAGGATCAACATCATCGACACCCCTGGACACGTTGACTTTACTATCGAAGTAGAGCGCTCATTACGTGTACTAGACGGTGCAGTAGTTGTATTCTGTGGGTCTTCTGGGGTAGAACCTCAATCAGAGACAGTCTGGCGACAGGCTGACAAATATCAAGTGCCACGCCTTGTGTTCGTTAATAAGATGGACCGGGCTGGCGCTGATTTTGAACGTGTTGTTGGTCAAATCCGCAAGCGTTTAGGCGCAAACTGTGTTCCGATTCAAATCAACATGGGCGCTGAAGAGAATTTCCATGGCGTCATCGACCTTGTGAAGATGAAAGCCATAAACTGGAATGAAGAAGACATGGGTATGACATTTACCTATGAAGACATTCCGGCTGAATATTTAGATACCGCTGAGCAGTACCGTACCGAAATGATCGAAGCGGCTGCAGAAGCATCTGATGAGCTAATGAATAAATACTTGGAAGGTGAAGAGCTTTCTGAGGAAGAAATTCGTTCAGGCCTTCGTCAGCGTACGCTGAACAACGAAATTGTTCTTGCCACCTGTGGCAGTGCCTTCAAAAACAAAGGTGTTCAGGCAGTACTAGACTCTGTTATTCATTATCTTCCGTCTCCAACAGAAGTTAAGGCCATCACTGGTGTACTTGACGACAAAGACGAGACAGAAGCAGAGCGTCATTCAAGCGACGATGAGCCGTTCTCAGCGCTAGCATTTAAAATAGCGACCGACCCATTTGTGGGTACGCTAACCTTCTTCCGTTGTTACTCTGGTGTAGTAAACACGGGTGATACGGTTTACAACCCTGTTAAGGGCAAGCGTGAGCGCTTTGGTCGTATTGTGCAAATGCACGCGAAAGACCGTGAAGAAATTAAAGAAGTACGCGCAGGTGACATCGCTGCGGCCATTGGCCTTAAAGATGTAACAACCGGTGATACGCTTTGTGACCCTAATCATGTTATTACGCTAGAGCGTATGGAGTTCCCAGAGCCGGTAATTTCAATTGCGGTTGAGCCTAAGTCGCAAGCTGACCAAGAGAAAATGGGCATAGCCCTAAGCAAGCTTGCAGCTGAAGATCCGTCATTCAAAGTAAAAACTGACGACGAGACTGGCCAGACGATTATCTCAGGTATGGGTGAACTTCACCTTGATATCATTGTCGACCGCATGAAGCGCGAATTTAAAGTTGAATGTAACGTAGGTAACCCTCAGGTTGCTTATCGTGAAACCCTTCGTAAATCTGTTGAAGTTGAAGGGAAGTTCGTTCGTCAGTCAGGCGGCCGTGGCCAATTTGGTCATGTATGGCTGCGCATTGAGCCTCAAGAAGAAGGTTCAGGCTACGAATTTGTGAACGAAATCGTCGGTGGTGTGGTACCAAAAGAGTTCATTCCAGCGGTCGATAAAGGAATTCAGGAGCAGATGCGAAGTGGTGTTCTTGCAGGGTATCCAGTACTTGATGTAAAGGTTACGCTGTTTGACGGTTCATACCACGATGTTGACTCTTCTGAAATGGCGTTTAAGATCGCCGGCTCTATGGGTTTCAAAAAAGGCGCCGCAGAAGCAAATCCGGTGTTACTTGAACCCACAATGAAAGTTGAAGTGACTACTCCAGAAGACTGGATGGGTGATGTAGTTGGTGACATTAATCGTCGCCGCGGCATGATCGAAGGTATGGAAGATGGCGTCGCAGGTGTTAAAATAATACGTGCTAAAGTGCCGCTTTCAGAAATGTTTGGCTACGCAACTGACTTGCGTTCACAAACACAAGGTCGTGCTTCATACTCAATGGAGTTCTTCAATTATTCTGAGGCGCCGAACAATGTGGCGCAGGCTATTATTGAATCTAGAATTTAATCTAAATGAAGGTTCGGTCCGGTCTATTGGTGGGTCGGACTTTTAACTTAGGAAACGAGAAAAATGGCAAAAGAAAAGTTTGAACGTACGAAACCCCACGTAAACGTGGGTACAATCGGCCACGTTGACCACGGTAAAACTACGCTAACTGCAGCAATCACTACAGTTCTTTCAAAGACTTACGGTGGTAACGCACAGGCTTTCGATCAAATCGATAACGCGCCTGAAGAAAAAGCACGTGGTATCACCATCTCTACTTCACACGTAGAATACGATACTCCTACTCGTCACTACGCACACGTAGACTGCCCAGGACACGCTGATTACGTTAAAAACATGATCACTGGTGCTGCTCAGATGGACGGTGGTATCCTAGTAGTAGCTGCGACTGATGGCCCTATGCCACAAACTCGTGAGCACATCCTACTTGGTCGTCAGGTTGGTATTCCTTACATCATCGTATTCATGAACAAGTGTGACATGGTTGACGA
>Ga0208879_1000578_pt1 | contig 37553 bp, 39 predicted proteins | sample Knorr_S15_td_Bot_FD_185605 | JGI IMG/M metagenome (GOLD analysis project Ga0208879, IMG submission 185605) | Marine microbial communities from Southern Atlantic Ocean transect - Knorr_S15_td_Bottom_ad_5009_LV_A (SPAdes) (version 2) | ecosystem: Environmental > Aquatic > Marine > Oceanic | place... | reverse complement strand
ATTGATCGGAATGATGATGACCTGGAAGGGCGCGATACTGGTTGGCCAGATAATACCCTTGGCATCGTGATTTTGTTCAATCACCGCACCGATTAATCGCGTCACACCCATACCGTAGCAACCCATGCGCATAACGATGGCTTTGCCTGACTCATCCAATACCGTTGCATTCATTAATTTTGAGTATTTATCACCGAGTTGGAAAATGTGGCCGACTTCAATGCCACGCTTAAACTGGATTTCTCCTTGTCCGTCCGGACTGGGGTCCCCTTCGACGACATCACGAATATCAGCGACAACATCTGCCGTAGCGTCCGTTCCCCAATTCAGATTCTTGACGTGATAGTTGTCTCGGTTGGCACCGGCAACGAAGTTTCGAAGCGCTGCCGCACTCGCGTCTACGACCACGGGAATGGATAGTGCCCGGGGGCCAATGGATCCAACGCTGCAGCCTAATGCCACCTTGACCTCTGCTTCGCTCGCCAGGACCAATGGCGCCGCGACCTCGTCCAGTTTTTCGGCTTTGAGTGAATTTAGTTGATGGTCACCGCGCAGCACCAGGGCAACCAGTTCGGTGTTCGTGCCTTTTGCGATCAGCGTTTTTACGGTTTTGTTAGCAGGCACCGAAAGAAATTCGCACAGCTGAGCAATGCTGCGGACATCAGCGGTCTCAATATCTTCAGGCTCAAGTGGATCGTCCGTCTCGTTGGGTGGCGCCAGTGCCTCCGCCATCTCTATGTTCGCGGCATAGTCACCTGTCGTTGAGAAGGCAATTTTATCTTCGCCGGACTCGGCAAGTACATGAAATTCTATGGACGCACTACCGCCGATGCTCCCCGAATCTGCGAGAACTGCTCGAAAATCGAGATCCATGCGTTCAAGAATCCGGGTATAGGTGGCATGCATGTCGAGGTAAGTTTTTTCCAGTGAGGCTTGATCTACATGAAATGAATAGGCATCTTTCATCACGAACTCTCGCGCCCGAAGTACGCCGAATCTGGGCCTGGTTTCGTCGCGGAATTTGGTCTGGATCTGGTAGTAGTTAACAGGCAACTGCTTGTGGCTACGCAATTCAGTTCGAGCAAGATCGGTGATGACCTCTTCATGGGTAGGACCGAAGCAAAAATCCCGGTTGTGTCGATCCTGAAACTTCAATAGCAGACCTTCATCATACTGACCCCACCGTCCGGATTCCTGCCAGAGCTCGGCAGGTTGGACAATCGGCATCAAGATCTCCTGGGCGCCTGAGGCGTTCATTTCCTCGCGAATGATTTGTTCGACTTTCTGAAGTACCCGTAACCCCATCGGCAACCAGGTATAGATGCCCGAGGCAAGCTTTCGAATAAGACCGGCGCGGATCATCAGTTGATGACTGATGATGTCGGCGTCTGAAGGTGTCTCTTTCAGCGTGGCAATTGTGTACCTTGATGCTCTCATGGTTATTTGTGCACGAGTACGAGGTTAGTGGTTTGTCTGGTTGCCTGAATATATTGAAGGTCTATCATGTTCACTCTTCTCACACGGCTCCGTTTATGTTGACAGGTGGTAAAATTGCTACACCGGGGTGATTGCCATTGTGGCCGAGTCAAATTCGAATTTGAGTCTGCCTCCAACATCGTTCTGCACCGATGTAGCTGTTCGATGTGCAGGAGAATCGGTTTCCTGCATCTTATCATTCCCCGCAGTGCATTTAACTTGTTAACGGACTGGTCGCAATTATCTCTGTACACATTTAACACGCACATCGCCCAGCATTATTTTTGTACCACCTGCGGGGTCAAGGCATTTTATATTCCTCGATCAAACCCTGACGGTATCAGCGTAAATTTCCAGTGCGTCGATGAAGCTACTTTTGGTGAAGTCCAAATCGAAGACTTCAATGGCCAGAACTGGGAAGCGAACGCATCAGATCTTGAACACTTGAGCCAGGAGTAGATATTTTGTTCCATCGCTGCGAGGACGAGGTTCCCCCGAAAAAAAAGGCCGCAAAGCGGCCTTGTCTTTTTTGTCCGTCTATCATGATTCCTTAGACAAACTCCTTCAGACCTTTCAGGGGCAGGACCTTGATTTTGGTGCTGGCTGGTTTAGCTGCAACATCCATCAGTTCTCCAGGACGAAATGGGTTGGGTACACCCTTGCGTGCCTTACGGGCTGGCTTCTTAACGGTTTTAATTTTAAGCAAACCGGGCAGAGTGAATTCGCCAACGCCGCCTTTCTTAACATGACGTTCGATTAATGTAGACAGCTCATCTATTACAGAAGCTACCTGCTTTCTGGAAAGCTCAGTGTTTTCAGCAATTTCTGCAAGGATGGCACTCTTTGTGTACTTGTCCTTGATTGCAGGTTTTTTTGCGGGGGCTTTTGCCTTTGTCGCGGCCATTCAGTAATCCTTATATGTATAGAGTTATAAATCTGAAATCAATAAAAAAGAGAAGATGGTTATTGCCCTCTTCTCTTGGCTGTGCTTTATAGCCGATTGAAATGCTGCGTTCAAGAAAAACCCTTTAAAAGTCGGTATAAGACCCCATATTCAAGGTGACGAATAACCACTCATGTGTACAGGGGAAGCGGTCGCCTTTGTCGCATTTTGTTTATATAATGCGCAGCCGCTGGAACCCAGGCACCAGCGTTAAACAATGGATGAGGATTAATATGCCCATATACGAATATCAATGTGTGGATTGTTCACACAAGCTGGAAAAGCTTCAAAAGATGGCTGATGCGCCCTTGAAGGATTGTCCCGCCTGTGGCGAGTCGACGCTGATCAAGCTGGTCTCTGCCGCTAGATTTCGTTTGAAGGGCGATGGTTGGTACGAAACTGATTTTAAGACTGGGAAGAAAAAGAACGTCGCCAGTAGTGATAGCTCCTCGTCAGATTCATCAGGTTCTGGTTCATCAGACTCTGGTTCATCAGACTCTGGATCGCCAGCCGCTGGTTCGCCAGCCGCAGGTTCCACAAAATCTGGCTCATCAGACTCTGGTTCTTCATCTTCCGATAGCAAAACGGCCAGTAGTTCCTCCAGCGGCAGCAAGGCAAACGCCGCGACATCTTAAACTAACGCCGTTAGAGGTATAAAAATGCGTAGCCACCTGTGTGGCCAGTTGAGGGATTCTCACATTGATGAGGATGTATCCCTTTGTGGCTGGGTTCATCGTCGCCGGGATCATGGCGGCGTTATTTTCCTGGATGTCAGGGATTACACCGGTATGGTTCAGGTGGTCATCGACCCTGATACGCAATCCAGTTTCGCTCTGGCGGAACAAGTCAGAAACGAATTTGTGATTCAGGTGCAAGGCCGGGTGCGTGCACGGGTTGGCGACGCTGTTAATCCCAAAATGAAAACGGGCATGATCGAAGTGCTGTGCCAGGAACTCACCATTCTCAATGCTGCTGAAACTCCGCCGTTTCAACTGGATGAATACTCGAGTGCGGGAGAAGATGTTCGATTAAGAAACCGGGCGATAGATCTGCGACGTCCTGAGATGCAGGGCAAACTCAGACTTCGATCAAAGGTCATGCACCTGGTTCGAAATTTCATGCAAGACAAGGGTTTCGTCGATATTGAAACGCCTATTTTGACAAAGGCAACACCAGAAGGGGCACGAGACTATCTGGTGCCTAGCCGAGTCCACCCCGGCAACTTCTACGCATTGCCGCAATCACCCCAGTTATTTAAGCAGTTGCTCATGATGGCCGGCTTCGATCGTTATTATCAGATTGCCCGCTGCTTCAGAGATGAAGATCTGCGTGCAGACCGACAACCAGAATTCACACAGATTGATATCGAGATGAGTTTTATCGAGCAGCAGGATGTCATGAATGTGGCAGAACAGCTGATTCGGATGCTATTTAGCGAGGTGCTTGAAGTAGATTTGGGTGAAATCCCGATACTGCCATACAGCGAAACCATGCTGAGATTTGGTTCTGATAGCCCGGATCTAAGATTTGGACTTGAATTTGTGGATATCGCGGATCTGCTTAAAGACGTTGAGTTCAAAGTCTTTAGTGGGCCGGCTAATGACGATAAGTCACGTGTCGTCGCCTTGCGGTTACCTGGTGGTGATCGACTTACTCGCAAGAACCTCGATGATTACACCAAATTTGTTGCCATTTATGGTGCTCGTGGGCTGGCCTATATTCGAGTTAATGATCTGGATTCAGGATTGGAAGGATTACAGTCTCCAATTCTAAAATTTCTACCAGAAGAAACGGTAAACCGAATTTTGGAACGTTGTGGCGCTGAGGTGAACGATGTCATCTTCTTTGGCGCCGATAAATCCCGAATCGTTAATGATGCGCTCGGTGCGCTCCGCAACAAGCTGGCTGAAGATCTGGATTTGTATGAGCGGCCCTGGGCTTCTTGCTGGGTCACCGAATTTCCCATGTTTGAAGAAAACGACGATGGCAGCGTTTCGGCTGTGCATCACCCCTTTACCAAACCGACAGGTAGTATTAAGGAAGTAGAGGATAATCCGCTTGAGGCACTGTCCCAGTCCTACGACCTGGTCATAAACGGTCATGAAATTGGTGGTGGCTCCATTCGTATTCATGATATTGGCGTACAAAAATCTATATTCCGGTTATTGAAACTTTCTGATAATGAAGCCAACATCAAATTTGGTTTTTTACTGGATGCACTCAGGTACGGCGCGCCACCCCATGGTGGCCTGGCTTTCGGGCTGGATCGGATTGTGATGTTGCTGTCCGGGGCGAGCGCTATCAGAGACGTTATCGCGTTTCCCAAAACCCAGACCGCAACCTGTTTGTTAACGTCGGCACCCAGTGAAATTGATGCAGAGCAGTTAAAGGAACTCGGTATTACCGTGAGAGTAGCGAGGGATTAGTTAGGCATGGCAGGTCACAGTAAGTGGAGCAACATAAAACACCGAAAAGCCGGTCAGGATGCGAAACGAGCAAAGGTGTTCACCAAGATTATTCGAGAACTGACCGTCGCAGCGCGAGATGGCGGTGGCAATTTAGAAGACAACCCCGGTCTTCGAACGGTCGTCGACAAGGCCAAAGCCTCACAGATGCCGAAAGATACCATGGAGCGCGCGATTTCTCGTGGGGCTGGTGGGCAAGATGGCGCGGAACTGGTGCCGCTGACCTACGAAGGCTACGGTCCCGGTGGTATTGCGGTGCTGGTTGAAACCATGTCGGATAATCGGAATCGAACAGTCGCAGAAGTGCGACACGCTTTTTCAAAAGCTGGCGGTAACCTGGGCACCGATGGCTCTGTTGCTTATTTGTTCGACAGGAAGGGCCAGATCCTTTTTGAGCCGGGAACCGATGAAGATGACGTGGTGGAAATCGCCATTGAATCTGGTGCCGAAGATGTGGTGACCGATGAAGATGGCGTGATCGAAGTGGTCACAGGACCTGAAGACTATCTGGTCGTAAAAGATGCGCTCATCAAAGGCGGACTTGAGCCAGTTGCATCTGAATTGGGAATGGTTGCTCAAACGACAAGTGATCTTGATACCGATACCGGTGAGAAAGTGCTTCGGCTCATTGATGCGTTGGAGGACCTGGATGACGTTACCAATGTTTACACCAATGCAAATTTTCCTGAAGAATTGATGCAGGAGTAGTCTGGCTGAAAATCCAGCTTCCGGAAGTCAGGATACTTGATTGAGCAGCGGGCATTACCGTGGCGTTTAACCATCGTATGCTAAACTCTCCAGCATCATCCCAGCCCTGGTCAAGATGGCACTTATCCTAGGAATCGATCCTGGCTCAAGGATTACCGGCTATGGCGTTATTAGCGCAGTTGGCAATCGACAGGAATATGTTACAAGTGGTTACATAAAAACCACGGATAAGTCGACTCTCGCCGAAAAGCTGGATGTTATATTTCAGGGTGTATCACAGATCATTAGCGAGTATTCGCCGGATGAACTTGCCATCGAAAAAATCTTCATGGCAAGGTCTGCTGAATCTGCGCTCAAGCTCGGCCAGGCAAGAGGTGTCGCCATCGTCGCCGGTGCCCGCCAGGGATTACCGGTGTTCGAGTACGAGGCACGAAAAATCAAACAGGCGGTTGTTGGCAGCGGTGCTGCGAGTAAGAGTCAGATCCAGCATATGGTCACGACATTGCTGAAATTATCAAAGAAGCCGCAGTCAGATGCTGCCGATGCCCTGGCGATTGCGATTTGTCATATCAATACTCAACACAACCTCAAACGGATGACGAAAACCGGTGGTTCGATTATCGGCGCAAATCGATTTCGTCGTGGTCGTCTGACTGGGCTTACTGAGGTTGATTCGTGATTGGGCGATTAACTGGCGAAGTCATTGAGCGGAAGCCCGACCTGTTACTACTCAACGTTGGTGGGGTGGGATACGAGGTCAACATCTCGTTGACTACTTTTGGCCAGCTTGCAGAAACCGAAGGTTTGGTCACCATTCACACGCATCTCATTGTTCGTGACGACGCACACATCCTGTTTGGCTTTGGCTCAATCAATGAACGTGAAATGTTTCGGGCGCTCATCAAGGTAAATAGTGTCGGTCCCAAAATGGCGCTCACGATTCTCTCGGGGCTCGAAGCCGAAGCGTTTGCTGGGGCCATATTAAGTGGTGACCTAAAGACCCTGACCGGATTACCGGGGGTAGGGAAAAAGACCGCAGAAAGACTGATTGTCGAGATGAAAGATAAAGTCGACGCATTCAGTGTTTCAGGGACTGGCATTAGCAGTAGAATGCGAGGCAGCGTTGCAGAAGATGCAGAATCTGCGTTAGTCGGCCTGGGTTACAAACCCCAGATCGCGGCAGATGCGATAACCCAGATTGAAGACCCGGCTGAGGATGTCCAGACCTTGATAAAACAGGCGCTCAAGGCGTTGATGCAGAGATAGATAATGATTGAATCCGATCGAATTGTGACCACACAGACCACGAAAGTGGAACAGAATCAGGACTGGGCGATTCGGCCGCAAACGTTCGATGAATACTGTGGGCAGGCGGAGGTCAGTGAACAGATGCGTTTGTTTATCACGGCGGCCAGGGGACGAAATGAGGCGCTGGATCACACGCTGATTTTTGGTCCGCCGGGTCTGGGGAAAACGACGCTGGCCAATATTATTGCCAATGAAATGGGCGTCGAGATTCGTGCGACCTCAGGTCCTGTTATCGAGAAGAAGGGCGACCTGGTCGCTGCGCTAACCAATTTGGAAAAAGGTGATGTGCTATTCATCGATGAGATACATCGATTGACACCTGCCATTGAGGAAGTCCTGTATCCAGCAATGGAAGACTACCAGGTAGATTTGACCATTGGTGAAGGACCTGCGGCAAGATCCATAAAGCTGGATTTACCACCTTTTACCCTTGTCGGCGCCACCACCCGAACGGGTTTGTTGTCCTCGCCATTTCGTGATCGTTTCGGCATCATTCAACGTCTGGAATTTTACAATGTTGAAGACCTCACCACTATAGTACAAAGATCTGCCCGTATGCTGGGGATCAGCTGTGATCTTGACGGTGCTACGGAAATCGCAGTCAGATCCAGAGGGACTCCCCGGATTGCAAATCGACTTCTGCGCAGAGTCAGGGATTACGCCCAGGTAAAAGGGGAGGGAATCGTGAACCAGTCGATTGCTGACACTGCGTTAACCATGTTGAAAGTTGATGAAAATGGTTTCGATCAAATGGATCGTCGTTTGCTTCTTGCCCTGGTAGAAAAATATGATGGCGGACCGGTGGGGATCGATAGCCTGGCGGCGGTCGTCGGTGAAGAGAGCAATACCATTGAAGATGTGTACGAGCCCTATTTGATCCAACAGGGCTATATTATGCGAACATCAAGAGGTCGAGTTGCCACTCGGCTGACGTACGAACATTTTGGCCTGAAGGTACCGCAGCAGGTGCCTGCCTCTCAAGATTTATTTGACGGTAATGCCAGTGATGAACCCACTCATTCAACCTGAAGGGCAGACGTGAACGAACCATTATCCATTTTTGATTTAGTACTCAATGCCAGCCTTGTTGTACAGGTTGTCATGGTAATTTTAGTCCTGGCTTCTTTGAGCTCCTGGGTCATGATTTTTCAGCGCGGTTTCGCGCTTGCATCGACACGGAGTCAGGCAGCGGAATTCGAGATTGAGTTCTGGTCTGGCAAGGACCTTGGGGAGTTGTTCGTTGAATCGGAGGCCTCTGAAACAGAAACCATTGGGCTTGAGAATATATTTTCGGCCGGGTTTAAGGAATTTTCGAGATCCCGGGCAACCGATGCCAGTGATCCGGATCGAGTCATGCAGAATGTGCACCGGGCGATGCGAGTTGCATTGAGCCGGGAAGAAGAAAAGTTAGAGACTCATCTTTCGTTTCTCGCCACGGTCGGTTCAACCAGCCCGTACATTGGTCTTTTTGGCACGGTGTGGGGAATCATGAACTCCTTTCGAGGCCTGGCTACAGTCAACCAGGTCAGTCTGGCTGTTGTTGCGCCCGGAATTTCGGAAGCACTGATTGCAACGGCCATTGGTCTGTTCGCAGCGATTCCCGCCGTGATTGCCTACAATCGTTTCTCGGCGCAAGTGGAAATCATGGTTAATCGATTTGAAGCGTTTACTGATGAGTTCAGCAGTATTCTTGATCGCGCCAGTCATCAGGGTTAGTCATGGCTAAAGCTGCACGTCGTAAACCCATGTCAGAGATCAATGTTGTCCCCTACATTGATGTCATGCTGGTTTTGCTGGTTATTTTTATGGTGGCTGCGCCGTTGATGACCCAGGGCATTAAAGTTGATCTACCGGAAGCTGTCTCGGGCCCCCTGGAAGTCACAGATGATGAACCAATGCTGGTTGTCTCGGTCAAAGCAGATGGAAGTTATTACATTAACCTGGGTGAGGCCGAAGAAGCTGTGTCGCTTGGCGAGATTGGCATGAAAGCCGGAAAAGTGATTGCTGCCAATCCCGGTATCAAGGTGTTCGTAGAAGGTGACAAAAATCTTGCCTACGGCACAATCATTGATCTAATGAACACCCTTCAGGCAGCAGGCGCCAAAAGCGTGGGTCTGATCACTCAGCCGCCCAGAACCTAGATGGGCTATCTGGAATGAATGTCGCTGCCAGCTATGGTGTTGCCCTGTTGTTCGCGCTACTGGTGCACGGTCTGGCTATCGCCTTGATGTCAATCAATTGGCATGACACCACGACGAGCTACTCAAATATCAAACCCTATTATATAGAAGCCGCAATCGTTGCGGAAAACCCCTACACAGCCAGAGATAAACGGGCAGTGGACCGTGAAAAGAATAGTCGAGAACAGAAAATTCAAAATCGAAGGACAACCGAAACAAACCTGCGATTGGAACAGATTGCGTGGGAGCGTAGACAGAAAGAACAGAAGAACGAACCAAAGCCGGCTCCTGTCGAGCCAGACCCTGCCTTGAAACCGGTCAAGGTGGAGCAACAAGGCCTGGATCCTGAGAAAGCGCGATCGGCATTTGAACAAGAGCTCGTTCTCGCCCTTGTGCGTGAAAGTGATGCGCGTAAGGCGATCACGGATGATGAAAAGGCGATGGCTTACGTCGCGCAAATACAGCACGAAATAATCCAGAATTGGTCACGGCCGCCGAGTGCTAGAAATGGCATGGAATTGCTTCTTCGAGTGCGCCTCATTCCCACTGGCGAGGTCATTGATGTAAAACTCGAAGAGTCGAGCGGCAATGATGCCTTTGATCGATCAGCTATTCAGGCGGTGAGAAAAGCTCATCGATTTGTCGTACCATCCGATGCGCTGAGGTTCGAACGAGATTTTCGTGTATTCACGGTGCTGTTTAGACCTGATGATCTAAGACTGTAAGGGCTACTCTCTGGTGCGAAAACGAATATTATTACTGTGTGTCTGCGTATTGTCGTTCGGCTCTGTACAATCGATAGCGGAACTTCGAATTGAGATTACCAAAGGCGTTGATAATGCCGTAAGAGTTGCCGTCGTGCCTTTTGGGTGGCGGGGCCGACGCAAACCGCCATTCGAAGTTGATGAAGTCATTTCGTCTGATCTGGGGTTGTCCGGGCGATTTGAAGCCTTGCCTGTTTCGCAGATGTTGAGCCTTCCCATCGATTCCACCGAGGTTCTACCGCGAGACTGGCGCATGCTGGGCGTCGAATATCTGATCATAGGTTATCTTGAACCCAATGAAGTTAGCGTCAGGCTCCATTTTGAACTGTACGATGTGCTTAAAAAGTCAGTCGTCACCACCCAAACCATTGAAGGATTGCCCCGGGAGCTAAGAGACATGTCACATCACGTGAGTGATGTTGTGTTCGAGGAGTTGACTGGCATCGAGGGGGCATTTTCCACCCGAATCATGTACGTGACTGCACTCGACACGGCAGATGGTCGACAGTTTGCGCTAAATATTGCGGATGCCGATGGCCAAAGAGTCAAAACAATCCTTCGATCTGTTGAGCCCATACTTTCGGCCTCCTGGTCGCCGGACGGTGAAACGGTTGCTTATGTTTCATTCGAACAAGATGGTAGGCCCGCGATTTATCTTCATGAGGTCGATAGTGGTCATCGGCAGATTCTGACCAGTTTTGCGGGTTTAAATAGCGCCCCTTCTTTTTCACCGGACGGTCGACAGATAGCGCTGGTGTTGTCAAAAGATGGTAATCCAGACATTTATATTCTTGATCTACAAAAACGGCGATTGCGCCGGATTACCCGCCACTATGGTATCGATACTGAACCATCCTGGACCGCCGATGGCGAGTCCCTGATCTTTACTTCCAATAGAGGTGGCCAGCCGCAAATCTATCAACTCAGGCTATCGGATTTCCAGATTCAGCGGCTGACTTTTGAGGGCGATTACAACGCAAAAGCGAGTCTGTTAGCCGATGGTAGCGGGTTGGTGATGGTCCATCGGCGTGACGGTATCTTTCATATCGCGCTGCTGGACCTTAAGCGGGGTCGTTTGAGTATTTTGACACAAACAACATTGGATGAATCGCCCAGCGTGTCACCCAACGGCAGTATGTTGATCTATGCGACACAGGACAAAGGCGAGGGTATTCTCGCGGCGGTATCGATTGACGGAGGCGTGAAATTCAATTTACCCTCGTCGGAAGGTGATGTTCGGGAACCGGCCTGGTCGCCAAAGAAAAACAAAATATTTCTGCCAGTTGAGTAATATTTGGCCTGTCAAAGGGTCAAACTAAGGGTGACACCCACGAATACCACTAAACACGCGCCTTTCAAGCTGCCTATTTGTCGATTAATTAGGTCAATCAGTAAAGTTTTGACGCGATTTGTGGTTTAATCCGGTTTTTGAAGCGTTATCAAAAAAGAGTTTTTTAAAGGAGCTAGACATGGGAATAATTAGGTTACGCAGTTTTACGATAATCTGCCTTACAGGTTTGCTTTTGGGCGGCTGCGCAAGTACGGAACCTGTAGATTCTGGTCCCGATATGGAACCAATAGAACCAATAGAACAAGCTCCAGACATGAGCTCAACCGATGATAGTTCTATAGAGCCAATGGGCCCAAGCGTCGAGAACGGCAAAGTCATTATCCCTGTCGATGGCGGCATGGGGATAACGGAAATGCTCAACGGTATTTTCTACTTTGATTTTGACCAGGCGCTGGTAAAACGCTCAGGTCACGACGAACTTAACAAGCACGCGGGTGTGCTCAGCTCAGATCGCTACCTGCGAGTTCGGGTAGAAGGGCATGCTGATGAACGTGGTACACGGGAATATAATCTGGCCCTCGGTGAACGTCGAGCCAATGCCGTTCGCGCCTACCTGGTTGCGCAAGGTGCTTCCCGATCACAGATCGAAGTCATCAGCTATGGGGAAGAGAAACCCGTGAACAACAGCCATAACGAATCTGGTTGGGCGCAGAATCGTCGTGTCGAGATTGTTTATCGATAAATGAATCTATGAAAGGCACGCTTAACTGTGGTGTGTTGATTTCTGTACTGTGTGCAGCAATTAGCGCGCCATTTTTTGTTGCAGCCGCCGAATCTCCGATTAGTGTCGAAAGTCGAGAGTCCGGAATCACTTATCGGGTGCCGATTGAAGAGGAAACCTCCAGGTCGGGTCTGGAGGGCCAATACCAGCTTCAACTCCTGCAGCAGGAGGTCATGACACTACGAGGCCTGATTGAACAGCTGCAACACGAGTTGAGCCGTCTTAAGGCTGTTCAGGATGACCGATACCTGGAACTAGACGCGAGACTGCAGCAAGCACTCAAAGCCAGGATCGTCGAGGCACCCATGCAGGACCCGGAAAGTTCAGATTCGACAACAGTTGATGCAAATAGTGATCTCAGTGAGAAAGAGGCGTACGAAACGATTCAGCTGCTTATCCGTAACCGACAATACGATATGTCCATCACGCAATTGGAATCGCTTATCGCCAGATTCCCTGATGGAGAGTACACGCCAAATGCCTATTATTGGCTGGGACTGTTACACGCAGCGAAGACGAATCCGGACTTTGAACAAGCGAGGCAGGCATTGGCTCAGGTGATTAGCTATTTCCCGGAACACAGCAAAGTCCCGGATGCAGCTTATGCCCTGGGAAAGGTGTATCACATGCTTGGAGATTGCACCCGGGCGAATGAGTTGCTGCAACAGGTCATGGATCAATATAAGGGTAAGTCTGCCGCGAAGCTCGCAGAGAATTATTTGCGTGAATCGGTGAACTGCGAACCTTGAAGTGCAAACACTTAGGATTACCGAAATCTTTCACTCACTTCAGGGTGAAGCGCGTAACGTAGGATTGCCCACAGCTTTTGTCAGGCTTACGGGCTGTCCGCTGCGGTGCCATTACTGCGATACCGAATACGCATTTTATGGCGGCGAGCAACAATCATTTGCCGACATTTTACAAAGTGTCAAAAAGCGAAAAGTAAAATACGTCACGGTCACAGGCGGAGAACCACTGGCTCAACCAGGTTGTCTGGATTTACTGGTGGTCTTGTGTGATGAAGGCTATGAAGTGTCCCTTGAAACCAGCGGTGCGATGGATATTGGAGCTGTTGATTCCCGTGTATCGATTGTTCTGGATTTTAAAACACCTGGCTCCGGCGAAGTTTCACGCAATCTTTTTGAGAATGTAGCCAGACTCAAGCAGATCGATCAGGTTAAATTCGTGATCTGTAATCGCGAAGACTATGAGTGGGCCAGATTCAAGTTAGAAGAATACGACTTGTCGAGTCGAGTATGCGAAGTGCTGTTTTCTGCAAGTCATGAACAAGTTGAATCACACACCCTGGCGAACTGGATATTGGAAGATGAGCTGGATGTGCGGTTGCAGGTCCAACTACACAAATTGTTGTGGGGTAACAAGCCCGGTGTTTGAATCGAGTCATTGACAAGAATGTGTTGCCTAAATGTCTAGGAAAGCAATTATCCTGCTATCAGGTGGGCTGGATTCAGCGACTGTGCTGGCGATGGCCAAAGACGAGGGTTATGACTGCCATTGTTTGAGTTTTGCCTATGGGCAAAAACACAACGCTGAACTAGGCTATGCAGCGAAATTGGCTGTAACCCTGGGTGCTATCGATTACCGGGTCGCACACATCGATTTGGGCGCCTTTGGTGGTTCGGCACTCACCGATGATGCGATTGATGTGCCGGATGCCTCCGAAGCCCAAAATGAGATTCCGGTGACCTACGTGCCTGCCAGAAACACAGTGTTTCTTTCATATGCGTTAGGCTGGGCCGAAGTCATTGGTGCCAACGATATCTTCCTGGGAGTAAACGCTGTGGACTACTCAGGATATCCCGATTGCAGGCCAGAATTTATCGAGGCATTCGAAGCGATGGCGAATCTTGCGACCAGGGCGGGCGTCGAAGGTAATAAACTCATCATTCATGCTCCACTGATTCATCTCTCGAAAGGTGAAATCATCTCGCGAGGTCTCGAACTCGGCGTCGATTATTCGGCTACAGTTTCATGTTATCGATTAAGTAATGCGGGTGTTGCCTGTGGTGAATGTGACAGCTGTGTATTAAGGGCAGCAGGCTTCCGGGATGCAGGTATTAGCGACCCCACGAGCTATGCATAGATAGCACTCACCCGGTAGGCGCCTCAGCGGGCGTTCAGTGCTATAGAGTTGATGACGATGAACGAATGGTCACCACCAAAATGTTTCGATTTGATCGAAAAGCTCTGCATCTTATCTATCTGCAAAACACCCATGTATCAATACTGATCGAAGCGATTGCGTGCAGCAGTGCAGGTAGATTATCTGACAGATCAATGAAGGAGCCTCACATGACAATGGCATTCAGAGTTTTACTGGCGGCAGCATTTTGCTTTTTGTCTCACCCCTGGTCGCAGAAGAGTTGAAACATCCCCGTACGGGTAGTAGTGAATTGCTTTATGAAGGTGCTCCGGTTTCCTTTCCGGAAGTGAAAATGTGAGTCCAGGAGATGTTGCAGAACCGAGAGTTGGTGATGCATCTTGCTTCGAGATTCGGATTGACGTCAGGTATCAGTTGCTACCAGCCGCCTTTTTTTTGTAGCTTTTTACATCGAAACTATTGCACAGGGATGAGTTGAACAGGCAAATGCGTATACCCGCGAACCAGTAGGGCCCGGTTTCTAATCGGCTCACCGACCACCTCGACTTTATAAAACCGTTTCTGGATTTCTTCCCACAGCACTCGAAGCTGCATTTCTGCAAGACGGTTGCCCATGCAACGATGGATACCGAAACCGAAAGCAACATGTTGCCTTGCATTGGGTCGGTCGATAATGAGGCGGTCAGCATTTTCGAAGACTTCTTCATCCCGGTTGCCTGACGCATACCACATGACAACCTTGTCACCCTTTTTTATTACTTTTCCGCCGATCGAAACATCTTCCAAAGCGGTTCTTCTCATGTAGGAGAGGGGTGTCTGCCAGCGAATAATCTCAGCGACCATATTGGGAATAAGTGACATATCGTCGCGCAGTTTCTGGTACTCATCTGGAAATTTGTTGAGTGCCAATACGCCACCGGAAATAGAATTGCGAGTGGTATCGTTGCCGCCGACGATTAACAAGATGAGGTTGCCCAGATACTCCTGGGGGCGATTGATAATGTCTTTGGTATCTTCACCGTGTGCCATCATCGAAATGAGATCAAATCCACCTTCGGTGTCAGCGCGTTCATGCCAGAGCCGGGTGAAGTAAGACAAACAGTTCATCAACTCTTGTTGCCACTCTTCCCTCGAATTGACGTAACCGCTATGTTTGCCGCTGGTTGCGACATCGGACCAACGTGTCAGAAGATGACGGTCTTCAAGCGGAAAGTTAAACAGGGTGGCCAGCATCTGGGTGGTGAGTTCGATAGAGACCCGATCGACCCAGTTAAAAGTCTCGCCAATGGGCAGGCTGTCAAGAATAGTCTCGACCCGGGAGCGAATAAGTGGTTCGAGCTCAGCAAGATTTCTGGGAGCGACCACAGGCGTGACAGTTTTTCTTTGTGCGTCATGTACAGGCTGATCCATGGCAATGAACATCGGTGTTTCGAAATCAACGGGTTGATCTTCTATGCCAATAGACCCTGCAGAGGAAAACAACTTGTGGTTCTGGTCGATGTACTTGATGTCATTAAACCGGGTAACCGACCAGAAGGGCCCGTATCGGGAATCCGCGTGATAGTGAATCGGTGATTCCTTCCTTAGCCGCTCAAAATAGGGCCAGATGACATCGTTCTCCATTAAGGCCCAGTTGCTGATGTCGAACTCTTCGATTGGAATCGACCATGCGCGTGCCATCAGAGATTCCCGATCAACTGCCATCGTGTTCATAGTGCAATTTCCTTTACAGCTTGGATGTGGTGACTTTGCTCGATTCTGTTGATGCTGTCCAATTGGGTATTAGAGTTGTCCCAGATCGCAGCCTTTTCGTTCCAGAATTGGTTTTAATTCCCGGTATGCCGCTGGCGTCATGCTGATAATGCGCTGGCTGAGGCGATGACGTCCTTCCAGGATGCAGTTCAAAGCGTGGTTGCGGAAACTCAAGTTGCCGGTCGACATCCGGAAGTTGATACAGCACTGTTAACGCTCTACACCAACTCGGTACCTTTTGGACTAGCGGCACTGCTGCTCAACCCATTACTGATGACAGATGTTTCGAGCTGGGATGAAGAGGTGATGGTGGCAAAATTAATCGATCTGGTCGTTCCCCGGCAGGTTCCGGATTAAGATTGTAATGTTAGGGTGCTAATCCGGGTCCTATTTTCAGATTCAACAGGTCAATAAAGTTATGCGGACAATTTTTCTAGGTCTTGCACTTTTTCTTAATCTCGGTGTACAGGCCACAACGGTGCCATTGTATCTGGCCTATTCCAGAGCGCCTGAACCTACTGATATTACAGCCAACGCTTATGGCGCAAGCCGGCTCGCGCCGGATGCGTTCGGGATTGGTGAGATCGCACCGGATTTCGATTTACCCTTGAGCAATGCCGATGCCTGGCGTCTTCGAGCCGCGACGTCGACACTGCGCGGTTACCGGGAATTATCACTGGCAGCATTGCGAAAATAGTCCTCGTTAACTGCGCTATCATGGTCAGATGTCGCTGCGCTACAGATATCAGAATTATGAAATAGGCAATGTAGATATTCGGCTCCAGGTCCTCAGAGACCTGAGCCAGTTTTCTAACATCGATGTCAACGCGAAAAGCAGCTGGCAATTTTCCACTCTTCGGTATTGTCTGGGCCTCAGCCGAGGTGCTAGCCCGCTTGATGCGTGGCTATGAAGTTATCGGTAAACGCATTCTTGAGATTGGCTGTGGTATGGCCCTGGTAGTCACCTGCTAAATGCCCGCGGTGCGGATATTACCGCGATGGATATACATCCGATGGCGGGTGAGCTTCTTAACGCCAATTCCATATGTAAATGCTTCCTGGGGTGATGATTCACATGGGCTGGGTCAGTTCGATCTGATCGTTGGCAGCGATATTCTCTATGAGCCGAAACAAGTCAGCACTCTGGCACCGTTTCTGGATAAGCATGCACGTGTAAGGAGCGAGGTTCTGATTGTCGACCCTGACAGGGGGCAATCAGATCTCTTTGAACAGGCAATGTCTGATATTGGATTCAGCTGCGAGAGTTACCAGCCGGAATTTACTGATCACCTGGGAGTTGCATACACAGGATGGGTGCATCGATATTTTCGCTGAAAGTCTGTTGTCGGTTAGTTGGTAGCAGCTTCGAAAGCTGCAGCGCGTACTTGCTGCTCTGGATAGAGTGTATAGAGGAAGGCTGCGATGACACAAAAGCTGCCAGCAACCAGACCAATGAGTAACACACCAAGAGGCTCAAGCCCAAACAGTATCGCCAGGACTCTTAGAGTGAAAAATAAGGCGAATCGGGAAAAAGGTTTCTACTATCTTTCTACACGGTTTTTGCGGGGAAGAAAGCAGCGGCCCGAAGGCCGCGCCTTTATTGGTGGGCCGTCCGCGACTCGAACGCGGGACCAATTGGTTAAAAGCCAACTGCTCTACCGACTGAGCTAACGGCCCGAAAAAGGGAAGGGCGGTATCATACCCATTACAACCCAAAACACAAGAAACAGTGCGAACACAGTTTGTTTAAATGGCCTCCAACAAGGCATTCACAACCGCTTCACTCTGATCAACACTTGTTAACTCGTCAATGGTGACTATACCACCTGGATTAATCACATTGATTTCGATCACCGCAGGATATGCCAGATCAACGCCAACGAACAATGCGCCGAATTTTAGTAGTTCTTTGCCGAGATGAGCACACAGTTGTCGTTCATCATCGTCCAGGGAACAATGTTCGATGAGTGCGCCCTGAGAAAGGTTTGTTCGATGATCGTTGTGTGCGAAACGCCGGTATTGATCGATCACTTTACCGCCCGCGATCAGGACCCGTTTCTCGCCATTTTCAATTTCAGGCACGTAGCGTTGCAGCATTGTGTAGTTCGAGTTTTCGATACCACAAAGATGCTGCACGATGGCATTCAGGTTTTTGTCCTCTGCGCTCACCTTAAATACATCGCGTCCCAGGCTACCGGCAGGTGGTTTTACAATCCATTGACCTCCCTGCTCTCGAATGATGCCGATAAGTTCGTCCGCGTTTGGTGACGCGAAAGTCTTTGGGCCAGGAAAGAGTTCAGATCGACTGGCCAGAAAAAATTTGCTCTTCAGATGCATAATCGCATCCAGGGAGTTAACGATGCGGGTGTGATCCGGTAGGGCATACAACAGCTGGTATTTGTCCAGAAAGCCGCCTCGATCTCCCAGACTTAAGATCCAGACGATATCGTGCTCGATAACCTGTGTTGTTTGTTCGGGAAATAGAGAATCTACTTCGAGTGATGGCTGCCAGGAGAATCCGTCTGCTACAATCTTACTGTCTATCATGCGCAGGGAATCGATGGAACAAACGTCAACCTGGTACTGGCGATGATGGAGTGCGCGTGCGAATCGCAGGTAGTTGCCATCTTCTATGGCAGTTGTTTTCTGTACGAGCAGTGCAACGCGTGTCATGTGACTTCTGTCGAGTGAAGTATGAAATGATGGTCTAAATGAACAGGGTGACTTTACCGGCTTTGACTGCTGTATAATAGCAATCCCAGATCTTGATCAGTAACACAACAATGACCAGTATCGCGTTTGATGTGCCCTTACATCAAAGCCACATGCTCAGTGACCTGGAGGTCGCCGAGTTCAAGAATCGAATCAAAGCGCTGCTCAAGCGGGAAAACGCCGCGATCGTTGCACATTACTATACTGACGATGCCATTCAGGAATTGGCAGAAGAGACCGGCGGCTGCGTATCTGATTCACTTGAGATGGCCCGGTTCGGTGCCAGTTGTGACGCCCAAACGCTGATTGTGGCTGGCGTAAAATTCATGGGGGAGACGGCCAAGATTCTCAGCCCGGGAAAACGGGTTCTCATGCCGACCCTGGAAGCCACCTGCTCCTTGGACCTGGGTTGTCCCATTGAAGAATTTTCTGTGTTTTGTGATGAGCATCCGGATCACACGGTCGTTGTGTACGCTAATACCTCAGCTGCTGTCAAAGCCAGGTCTGATTGGGTGGTGACATCGAGCATTGCCCTTGAAGTTGCAGAACACCTGATGGACGAAGGCAAGAGTATGATCTTTGCGCCAGATCGATACCTGGGCGCATACATCAACAACGAAACGGGTGCAGATATGGTGCTCTGGGACGGTTCCTGCATTGTCCATGAGGAATTTAAAGCAAAGGGTCTGAAAGATCTGATGCACGTTTATCCGGATGCTGCGGTACTGGTGCATCCGGAATCGCCACTGTCAGTATCTGAACTCGCGGATGTGGTCGGCTCCACCTCGCAAATCATTCGTGCCTCGCAGGAATTACCCAACGAGAAATTTATCGTTGCAACCGACAAAGGCATCTTTCACAAGATGAGAATGCTGGCACCGGACAAAGTCTTTATTGAAGCGCCGACCGCCGGTAGTGGTGCCACCTGTCGAAGTTGCGCGCACTGCCCCTGGATGGGAATGAATATCCTGGAGAACCTGGAATCGTCGCTTGCCGATGGCAGTAACGAAATTCTCATTGAAGAAGACATACGGCTGCGAGCGATGGTGCCCCTGCAAAGAATGGTCGATTTCCAGGCATCTGGTGAGTTTCGACTACGGAAATAGCCTTTTAACTACCGTCTTTCAGGGTCCAGATATCTTCCATCCTCTGTTTGATCCGGGCGCTTTGTTGGAAGTTGTGTCGGACCAGAGGAAGTGCGTAACCCAGTTGTTTAATGGCCTGATCGAAGTTGCCGTTTAGTACAAAGAATTCAGCCCGTGCTTCGTGTACGCCGGGGATATTATTTGCGAGCCCATAGGCTTCTGCCAGCAAATACCAGAGATACTCGTCACGGGGTCGGTTGACGCTTAGCGGAATTAATACTTCCAGTGCCGCATGGGGTTTGCGAGCGTCGAGAAATGTTTCAGCATAGGCCACAGAAAGCGGGTAGTTGTTGATCGATAATTCGAGCGATTCTTCCAATAAATCCAGCGCAATTTCTGGTTGTTGGGCTGCCTTGTATATCTGCGCTTCTGCGATTCGAAAGGGGATGTTGAGTGGATACTCTTTCCTTAATCGAGCGATGTGCATTCGAGCGGTATCGAAATCAAGCTCTCTGGTGAGGGTCAGGACCAGCCCATATTGATTCGCCGTTTTTTGAACCTCACCACCGAGATGCAGCTTTGAGGCAAATCGCGCAGCTTGTTCACTTGCGTTTGTCACGGTAATTGCCCGTGCACGAGCTCGCATCAACTGATAGTCCAGGCTCGGCGGAAAAGTCTCTTTGGGATAATTCCGGGTTTGATTGTAGGAATCTGCGATTCTGGACTTTGTCACGGGGTGAGTGCGTAAAAATTCAGGAATTCTGTTGCCGCTGCTATAGCGACTGGCCCGCTGCAGTCTTTCAAACATATAGGCCATGGCCCGGGGGTCCATCTCTGCGTCTGCCAGGGTATAGATACCGATTCGGTCTGCTTCGGCTTCCCTGTCACGTGAATACTTCAACGCCTGATTTTGACCAATGGCCTGTGAACCGGCCAGCGCCGCCATTCCGAGTTCACCGCCTGCAGTGGCAGCCAGAATAATGCCTGCCAGTAGCCCTGCAACACTGATTACCGTGTTCTTTTTCCCCGTTGCCAATTGCCTGGCGAAATGTCGTTGGCTCAGATGAGCCAATTCGTGCGAAAGGATGGCAGACATCTCATGTTCGGTTTCGCCATAAAAAAACAAGCCGTGGTGTATACCGACAATGCCGCCTGGCGCGGCAAACGCGTTGAGAGAAGCGTTCTTGATGAGCACGACTTCCAATCGCCTGTCTGTGAGTTGGCTGTTCGATGCCAGGCGGTAGATAAGGTGCTCCAGGTAGTCCTGCAAAATGGCGTCATCAAGCGTCGGCGCCCGGGCGCGGATGGAACGAAGAAACTGCTGGCCGATTAATCGTTCCTGTTCAAGGGATACGATGCCCGATGTGCTGTCGCCGAGTGATGGCAGATCCTGGCCTTCTGCCCATACCTGCAGGTTGAACAGACCCAATATGAGCAACAGAAAGAGTTGAGCCATCGGATGTGGTTGTATTGGTAGCAATCGCATTTGGACTGATTATCTCACGATAGGTTCCGATCTTCTCCTGGGCTGTTTCCGTTATACTGATGTCCATGGAAGTTGATCAAAAACTCGATGCTTGCGGCCTGGTCTGCCCATTACCGTTGCTTAAGGCCAAACAGGTGCTAAATAAGCTTGATAGCGGGCTGATTCTTGAAGTTGTGTGTACTGACCCGGGGTCTGTCCGGGATTTTGAGGCATTTGCCCGACAAAGCGGTAACGAGTTGCTCAAGCAATCGGAAACAGGCGGTCAATACAGTCATTGGCTGAAAAAGGCCTGAACCCTATAACTGAACTATATATCTGAACCATATACCTGAGCTATATATCTGAACCATATACCTGAGCTATGTAAATGGGCCGTGTCCATCAACTCCGTCTATGAATTTGTGATCCAACTTGTTATCAATTAGTCGCGTCAGTAATATGAGCCACTTTTCAGGGCAGTCTCCGTCATGATCACGGGTAGTATTGTTGCTTTAGTCACACTAATGTACATTTGTGTGACTGGTCGTTTAACCACAAGCCCTTTTTTGAGGAAGTTACTTAAATGATCACGGGTAGTATTGTTGCCTTAGTCACACCAATGAATATCGATGGTGAAATCGACTGGCCAAAACTTGGCGAGTTGATTGACTGGCATATTAGCGAGGGAACTTCCGCCATTGTGCCCGTTGGCACAACAGGCGAATCCGCTACCGTGTCCGTCACAGAGCATTGTCAGATTGTGCAATTTACCGTTGAAACTGTGGCAGGACGTGTGCCGGTGATTGCAGGCACAGGTGGAAACGCCACCGCAGAGGCGATTGAATTAACCACGGCGGCGAAAAAAGCAGGCGCAGATGCCTGTCTATTGGTGACCCCTTATTACAACAAGCCCACCCAGGAAGGGTTGTTCCGGCATTACGAGGCCATTGCGAAAGCCGTTGACTTGCCGCAGGTACTTTATAATGTGCCAGGACGAACAGCATGTGACATGTTGCCGGAAACAGTCGCCAGACTATCGAAGATTGATTTGGTGATTGCGATTAAGGAAGCAACCGGGGATCTGCAACGCGGCCGGCAGATTCGGGATCTGTGCGGAGATGGTATTTTAATTTATTCAGGAGACGACGCGACCTCCTGTGATCTTATGCTGGAAGGTGCCCAGGGTACAATTAGCGTGACCGCCAATATTGCGCCAAAAAAACTGGCGCTAATGGCACAGGCAGCAACCAGTGGAGACGCTGAGAACGCCAGGCGCATTGACGCTGAATTGCAGGGTTTGCATAAAAATCTGTTCCTTGAATCCAATCCAATTCCTGTAAAGTGGGCACTAGGTGAGATGGGTAAGATCGAGCTAGGTATTCGATTGCCGATGACCCCATTTTCTGATCAATACCATGGCGAGCTGCGCGAAGCAATGCAACAGGCAGGGGTAATAAACCAATGATTCGATTGCTGCTGATAGGCGCGATTCTTTTTCTGAGTAGTTGTGGCTGGCTTGGCTGGTTTGGCAAGAGTGATGAGCAGAAACTTCTTGAAACTGGTTCGACTGCCCCGGTGATTATCCCTGAAGGTCTGGATACGCCGAGATTCGATGATGAGATGCCTATTCCTGATGTATTGGATTATCGCGGCCTGTCCGGTCAATCCATCGAGCTGCAGTTGCCTGATGCGCTGAGTACTACTTTTGGTGTTGAGCAAATAGTCATCCGCCGCCTGGGTGACGATCGTTGGGTGTTCCTGGATCTGCCAACTGCCAGAATATGGCCCCAGGTTGTCCTGTTCTGGGAAGAACATCATATGCCGGTTTCAAGTCTGAACCCGCGAGAGGGTACACTCGAAACTGAATGGATCATTGGTTCCAGCGGTAATCCGGATGAAATTTTCGAGAGCCTTAAGACCGGCTCAGCCTGGTCCAATAAGAGCATGGCGCAACAATACAAGTTTCTGCTGAGAGTTGAACCGGGCGTGCGGGCAGGTAGTAGCGAGCTTTATATCGAACAAATCCAGAGGCCATTGGGCGGCCTGGAGCGTTTTGAAGAGGCACGCTGGGATGGCAAGTCCGACAACCCTGAACTTGAAGGTAAGATACTGAGTGTACTGGCCTATTATCTGGGCGACCGGATGGCGCAGGGACCGAGTGTTTCATTGCTTGCTGCAGGTCTGCAGGAGAGCAAGGCGGCGCTGGTCGCAGAACCTGAAGGGATGGTTCTGAAGTACCGACTCGATTTTAATCGAGCCTGGGCGACAGTGGGTAACGCGCTTGAAGACGCAAAGGTGAGTGTGGAGGATCTGGATCGCACTTCGGCTGTCTATTATGTGTACTACACCTCCAGACATGATCCGGACCCTGGTTTTTTCGGTCGTCTGTTTGGCCGTGGAGGTAACTCAGAAGAAGAAGACACCAACCCCGGTCATCGATTCAAGGTTCATCTCGAGCCAACAGGCGACGAAGTCCGCGTCACCATCGGCCTGGTGAGCGAGGTCGCGGTTGCTGATACCGAGAGCCTGATTCTAAAAGAGCGCCTGCTCAAACTGATCAAAGAGTACTCAACTTAAAACCCATGACTGTTCGATTTGCCTCACTGGGTAGTGGCAGCAAAGGCAATGGTACGCTTATTGATGATGGCACTACCTGTATTGTCATTGATCTTGGTTTTTCGATAAAGGAGACAGTGCGCAGGCTATCGCGGCTTGGGCTATCACCCGGTGATGTTGACGCAGTGTTGGTCACCCATGAGCATGCCGATCATATTCATGGCGTCGCTGGTTTTGCTCGAAAATTTGGTACACCGGTTTATTTGACGCCCGGGACCTATGATCAGAAACGAATGGGTGAGCTACCGTCATTGAACAGAATCAATTGTCACAGGACTTTTATGCTAGGAAGTTTGAGTATCGAGCCTGTTACTGTTCCTCATGATGCAAAAGAGCCCTGCCAGTATCTGGTGACCACAGAAAGTGTAACGATTGGCGTGTTAACCGACCTTGGGCACATTACTACTCACGTGATCGAGCGTTATCGGGAATGTGATGCCTTGTTACTGGAATGCAATCATGACACCGAAATGCTTGCAGATGGCCCTTACCCTTACCCATTAAAACAACGTGTTGGTGGTGACTATGGACACCTGAACAACCAGCAGGCGGCACAGCTGCTGGAGAGCGTCAATCTTAATCGATTGCGCCATCTGGTCATTTCACATATTTCTGAGCAGAATAATTTGCCCCGTCTGGCCCGGGAGGCAGTAGAACCAGCACTCTCCAGCTGGTCTGGTTCCCTCGTCACCGCCAATCAGGCAGAGGGTTTCGACTGGATTCTGCTAAATTAGCGTTGATTACTGTTTTAATGTACAGTACTGTATACAAATACAGTAACCATCCTGAAGCAGGAACTATTCCGAAATCAGGAGCCCAGGGAGCAGCAACGATGAGGGTCAGGCATATCAGATCATTGGATATTTGGTTGATGAGTAAAGGCAACAAAATCCTTTACCGGGGCAAAAAGAACCCCTGGCATTCCGAGAAAGTCCTGCAATATGCACTTAATCGTGCCCAGTGTCCTGCTCCGGGTTGTGAAGGCGCAAAGCTGGCTGCATAACGCCCTGCCTGGTTTGTCACAGCGAACTCCCGTCTTCCTCACCCAGGCTTCTTCATCCAGATTTCTTTGCTCAGGATTCTTAACCTGAAGCGAGTCTTCTGGTAGGCTAGCCATTTTTTTGAATCGGGTCAGTCCGGGAGAAAGATTGGTGAACGCCGAAACCCACACGGTCGAAATCAACGCCCAGAATTTTCAATCTGAGGTTGGTGATAAATCTCAACAGGTACCTGTTCTTCTGGAATTCTACGCCCCGGGCGCTGAACAATGCCGGCCGAACACCGAGTTGCTACAGAAACTGGTTGTCGAGTATCAAGGTAAATTCACGCTCGCCAGGGTTGATATACAGCAGAACCAGCAACTGGTGCAACAGCTGGGTGTTCAGTCTTTGCCGTCGATAAAGATTATTTTTCATGGCCAGATGTCAGGAGACATTGAAGGCCCTGCTGATGAGCAACAGCTTAGAGCTACCCTTGACCAGATCACCATGAGTCCGGTTGAACGGGTTCGCGAACAGATTGATCTGCTCGTTGCTCAAGGTGAGCGTCAACAAGCCATCTCCATGCTGCAACAGGTTATCAGCGACGAACCGCAGAATTTTGGTTTACATGTGGAACTCAGCGATTTGTTGATCATCGAAGGCGACGGGGATGAGGCCAGGCAGATTCTTGAAGCCCTGCCAGCAGACACTCCCGGCATCGATAAACCAATGAGCCGTCTTGCGTTTATTGATCAGGCAGGAGAACTGGATGGGCTGGAGGCGCTGCGCACTGCTTCAGAATCAGACCCATCAGATCTACAGGCCAGATTCAACCTGTCCATTCGGCTGATAGTTGAAGATCAGGTTGAGGCTGCGCTCATTGAACTGCTGTCTATTATGCAAGCCGACAAGGAGTGGGAAGAGGAGCTGGCACGCAAGACCATGATTAGTGTTTTTAAGATGTTGGGAAAAGGCGATGAGCTTGCAACCCGTTATCGACGGAAGATGTTTACTTTTCTTCACTAGAATTCGCGCCCGGCTGGGTGGCCATACGCATTGGTAATTCCTCTTGTCCGGGAGTCCTTACAATAACGCGCAGGTCGAAAATTTGAGGTGCTCAACTCCCGGGCTATACGGGAATTTGTTTTGGCTGCTTTTTCGTAGCTAAACCCACGGTGTCTGGTAAAATCTAAAAAATCAGTTGTTGAATAAGAGGCGATTGTTCAATGTCCCTGGAGCTCGCTGCGGCATTCTTTACCGGCGCATTTTTTTCGGCTATTGCCACCTATCTTCTGGCCACCCGATCTGCACAAAAACAAGCTGCAGGTAAACTGGATGCCATCACTGGATCACTGGCGGCTGGTCAGCGGGAAGTTAACGATCTTCAGGTGAAGAATGCTTCGCTGTTCGAACGGGTCAGTGGACGGGAAGCCAGAATCACTGAGCTCGAACGTCATGGGTTCACCCTTAGCCAGACGCTTGAAACGGAGAGGGCTAATCTGATGAAAACCCGGGAAGAAATTTCCCGACTGGAAACAACCTTGTCAGAACAGCAGCAACAGGCCGACGAAAAACTGGAATTGTTGAAAGACGCCAAAGAATCTCTGCATGATAGCTTCAAAATTCTTGCCAACGATATTTTTGAAGCCAAGCAGAAAGAATTTAAGGCACAAAGCAAAGAGCAGCTCAGCGGTGTTCTTGATCCATTACATGAAAGGATCAAGGCATTTGAGAAGCGCGTCGAGAAGACCTACGCCGATGAGGCCAGAGAACGTTTTTCATTGGTAAAAGAAGTCCGTCAGCTTCAGGAACTCAATAGTCGCATTGCTCAAGATGCGGTCAACCTGACAAATGCATTAAAAGGTGAAAGCAAGACCCAGGGGATCTGGGGTGAGATTGTGCTTGAACGAGTGTTTGAGCGGTCAGGGCTAGAGAAGGGGCGTGAATATGAAATCCAGGTTTCCCTGAAGAATGAAGATGGCCGTCGAATGCAACCAGACGCCATAGTGAGATTGCCGGAAGGAAAGGACGTTGTGGTCGATTCCAAGGTCTCTTTAACCGCCTATGAACGTTTCTGTTCAGCCGAGGATGAACAGAGCCGAAGTGACGCCCTGAAAGCTCATGTGACATCACTTCGTCAACATATCAGGCAATTATCGGAAAAAGATTACCAGGCGCTTGAAGGCATTCGAACGCTGGATTTTGTCTTGTTGTTCGTACCGATAGAAGCGGCATTTTCGGTTGCAGTCACAGCAGACGGCGATTTGTTTTCTGACGCTTTTAACAAAAATATTGTCATCGTTGCACCCTCTACATTGCTGGCTACGCTGCGAATCATCCAGAACATCTGGCGATTCGAGCAGCAAAACAAAAATGCACAGGAAATCGCAACCCGGGCTGGCGCGTTATACGATAAATTTGTCAACTTCGTTTCAGACCTGGAATTGATCGGCACGAGAATCGACTCGACACAAGTTGCCTACCAGGATGCTTTTAAGAAACTGGTGAGTGGTAAAGGTAACCTGGTGAAACGGGCTGAAGATATGAAGGCATTGGGTGCGAAAGTCAGCAAATCACTTCCTCAAAACCTGGTGGAAATGCCACAGCGAGAAACGCCGCTGTCGATTTCCCAGGTGGACAAACCCTAGATTATTCTCTGGACATCCTGTTTGACACGAAATCGTTGTTTGGGGAACCTCTATGCTAGAGTCATCGATCCATCACCTCACGGTTAGTTTCTGCTCCACCATCTAATTGCCCGTAGCTCCGAGGATTACTAATGTCAGAAGAAAGAAATCGCGCCTATTGGCGAGCTAACATCAGTCTTATGCTGGTGTTGCTGGCGATCTGGTTCAGTGTGTCGTTCCTCGCAGGAATCATTTTTGTTGATTTTCTGGATCAGTTTCGATTGTTTGGCTACAAACTCGGATTCTGGTTCTCCCAGCAAGGTTCCATCTATTTCTTCGTTGCCCTGATTTTTTTCTATGCGTGGCGTATGAATGCCCTGGATAAGAAATTCGGCGTTGAGGAGAAGGACTAGGACTAGGATGTCAGCTCAGTTGTTAACTTATCTCTTCGTCGGCGCATCATTCGCGCTCTACATCGGCATAGCGATATGGGGCCGATCATCTTCTACGAGTGAATTCTATATCGCCGGAGGTCATGTAAGCCCGTTGGCAAATGGTGCTGCAACGGCAGCAGACTGGATGTCAGCGGCGTCATTTTTGTCCATGGCAGGCATTATTGCGTTTGAAGGCGCCGATGGTGCCCGCTACCTGATGGGCTGGACAGGGGGTTATGTCTTGTTGGCACTTTTACTGGCGCCCTATTTAAGAAAATTTGGCAAGTTTACCGTGCCCGATTTTGTCGGGGATCGCTACTACTCGCAGGCAGCAAGACGGATCGCGGTCGTTTGCGTCATCTTCATTTCATTTACTTATGTGGCCGGGCAGATGCGCGGAGTCGGCATCGTGTTCAGCCGGTTTCTGGAAGTCGATATTAATGTCGGTGTGTTCATTGGCATGGCCATTGTATTTTTCTATGCGGTCCTGGGGGGAATGAAGGGTATTACCTATACCCAGGTCGCTCAATATTGTGTGCTGATCTTCGCTTATCTCGTGCCCGCGATTTATGTGTCTATTGCGCTCACGGGCAATCCATTCCCAATGCTTGGGCTGGGCGCCACGATGGCGGATGGCTCGAATGTCTATCTTCTGGATAAACTCGATGGTTTGACCACTGAGCTTGGCATGGCAGCATTTACCTCAGGCAGCAAGTCAACCATTGATATGCTGTTTATTACAGCGGCGCTGATGGCAGGAACGGCAGGGTTGCCTCATGTGATTGTGCGCTTCTTCACCGTTCCGAGAGTCCGGGATGCAAGAATTTCTGCGGGCTATGCGCTGGTGTTTATCGCGCTGCTCTATACCACCGCCCCGGCGGTGGCTGCATTCGCACGCATGAACATTATTAACAACGTCGATGGCCTGATCTATAGGGATGCACCTGAGTGGTTTACCAAATGGGAAGACTCAGGTCTGATTGCCTGGCTCGATAAGAATGGTGATGGTGTCGTGCAATATCGGGGCGGTGAAGCTTTGATACCGACAAAGCCGGTATTTGGAACGGGCAGAGGTGAAAGTGGTGAACGACGCCTGGTCAATGGTGCGTCCCCCAGCGCCAATGAACTCTACATTGACAGGGACATTATTGTGTTGGCCCACCCGGAAATCGCACAGCTACCGAACTGGGTCGTTGCACTGGTCGCTGCTGGTGGTCTGGCTGCGGCTTTGTCGACAGCAGCTGGCTTGCTGCTCGTGATATCAACGGCGGTGGCTCACGATTTGATGAAGAAGATATTCATGCCGCAAATCACCGAGCGCCAGGAACTACTGTTCGCGAGAATTGCGGCAGCAGTGGCGGTTGGCATAGCCGGTTTGTTCGGTGTTTATCCACCCGGTTTTGTGGCGCAGGTCGTTGCCTTTGCCTTTGGCCTGGCTGCAGCGAGTTTTTTCCCGGTCATTCTGCTCGGTATCTTTTACAAGCGGATGAATAAAGAAGGGGCCATTACCGGCATGTTGACGGGCTTGATATTTACCTTCAGCTACATCGTGTATTTCAAATTTATTAACCCCGGTGACAACAACGCTGAACACTGGTGGTTTGGTATCTCTCCGGAAGGTATCGGTACTCTGGGGATGCTGGCGAACTTTGCCATTTCGCTAGTCGTCTGCCGATTTACGCCGCCGCCACCCGATGAGATTCAGCAGTTAGTGGAAAACATTCGAATTCCAGGTAAAGCGCATTGATCTTTGTGAAGGAGGGTGATTCTATTCGTGAGGAAGGCGAATAGGTAGTGGTTATGGTAAACGCAGATGAGCTGATCCAGCAGTACGAACAAGAGGGCATTTCCCGGGTTAAGCTGGGTTTCGCTGATATCGACGGTGTGTTGCGCGGTAAGTACATCAGCATGGACAAGTTTCGCAGCATTGCGTCGGGAACATCTGGATTTTGCGATTGTGTGCTGGGCTGGGATGTGAATGACCAACTCTACGACAACGCCACGTTTACCGGATGGCACACAGCTTTTCCAGACGCTATTACCAGAATTGACCTGGACACCGAGCGACGCTTGTCAGATGAACAGCAAGTCCCGTTTTTCCTGATTGATTTCGTTGGAGTTAAAGACGAACGTCATCCGATTTGTCCTCGCAGTCGATTGAAAGGAGTTTTGGAAACAGCAGCGGATCGGGGATATCAGGCTCGACTGGCATTCGAATACGAGTTTTTTATTTTTAATGAGACTCCCCAGTCAGTACGAGACAAAAACTATGCTGATTTGATGCCGATTTCGCCGGGTAATTTTGGTTACTCAGTGCTCCGAACGATGGCGCATTCGGATCTGTTCAACGACTTTATGGAATACTGTGAAGTCCATGATTTTCCTCTTGAAGCTTTGCATTGTGAAACCGGCCCGGGGGTTTGGGAGGCTGCCATTGCGGTAGATGATGCGCTCGAAGCGGCCGACAAGGCAGTCTTGTTCAAAACGTTTGCCAAAGCGTTTTTTCAGAAGCGAGGTATGATTGCAACGTTCATGGCCAAGTGGTCGATGGACTATCCCGGTCAAAGCGGACATTGCCATCAGTCTTTGTACTCGATCGACACCAATCAGAATGTGTTCTTTGACGAAGCTTCACCGCACAGGATGAGTGACACGATGCGGTATTACGTTGGTGGACTGCGGGATCATATGAAACCACTACTGGCCCTGACTTCGCCGACTATTAACAGTTACACCCGGCTGGTGAAGGGCGCATGGGCACCGACAGCGGCAACCTGGGGAGTGGAAAACAGGACAACAGCCTTGCGGGTAATTCCGGGTTCATCAAGCGCGCAGCGAGTTGAGTTTCGCGTAGGATCCGCTGACGCGAATCCCTATCTGGTGGCGGCTGCCAATATTGCAGCTGGCCTCACTGGCATAAAAGAGCAAACAGACCCTGGCGCTCCCGTGACAGGAAACGCCTATGAGCAGCAGGACGAGCTGCCAGCTTGCTATCAATTGTGCGCAAACCTCAGAGATGCGAACGCTGAGTTCGCGGATTCAAAGGTCGCCAAAGAAATGCTCGGTGAAGAATTCGTCGAACACTTTTCAGCATCCAGAGATTGGGAAGTCCGTGAATACGAAAGAACCGTCAATGACTGGCAGCTAAAACGCTACTTCGAGATTATCTGATATGAAAATTGGTATTCTGCAGGCGGATTCCGTGTTGGAACATTTGCAGCCGACACACGGTAATTACCCTGAAATGATATCGAATGTCCTCACCCGAGCTGCATCGGATCTGGGAGCTGATTTTGAATTTGCCAGTTTTGACGTAGAACACGGCAGCTACCCCTCGGTCATCAGTGAATGTGACGGCTATGTCATATCCGGCAGCAAGAAAAGCGTCTATGACGATGAGCCGTGGATCAAAACGCTGATCGAATACGTTCGAGTCCTGGATGAAAAGAAGATACCGTTGATCGGGATTTGTTTCGGCCATCAGTTAATTGCGCAAGCGCTTGGTGGTAAAACAGTTGGCGCCGAGGTTGGTTGGGGAGTCGGCATCCACGACAGCGACATCGTTGATCGTCGCTGGTTTATGGATTCAGACAAATACACTTTGATCGTTTCCCACAAAGATCAGGTGGTGTCGTTACCCGACGGAGCGGAATTGCTTGCGGGCAGTAACTTTTGTCCAAACAGCATGTATTGCATTGGCGAGCATATTTTCACCATGCAAGGACATCCGGAATTTGACCGGGATTACTCTCGGGCGCTGATGAATATGCGAGAAGAGGTTCTGGGTTCGGAAGTCTATACCCAGGGGGTTACCTCTCTGGATAAACCACTCATGCGCGATGAGGTCTCCAGGTGGATTGTTCGATTTCTGCAAGGGAATTCCGGGTAAGCTCCGGCCAGTTCTCTGGTCGGTAAGGCCCTAGGGCCAGAGCCAGGCAGCACCCCTGACGCCAGAAGAATCGCCGTGAATGGCTTGCACTAGCCTGGTCGCGATGTGATCCGAGAAAACATATTTGGCTAAAAGATCGGGTAGCCGCTGATAGAGTTGTTCGACGTTTGAGAGACCGCCGCCCAGTACGATTGTGTCGGGGTCTATGATGTTGATGACGGTGGACAATGCGGCAGCCAGTTGATCGTAATAGTTTTCCAGCACATCATCGGCGGCAGTCTCGCCGGTCATCTGCCGTTTAACGATTTCTGGGGCGTCAATTTTTTCGCCAGTCCGCTCGTTGTAGCTGCGCGATAACCCGGGTCCGGCAATCCATGTTTCAATACAATCCTGATTACCACAAAAACAGGCGCGACCAGGAGTCATTTTTGGCATCTGGGGCATTGGATTATGCCCCCATTCGCCAGAGATGCCATTGACACCATCGATGAGTTTTCCATCAATGCAGATCCCGCCGCCCACGCCTGTTCCCAGAATAACGCCGAACACTGTTCTGCTATCTTTTGCTGCGCCATCTGTGGCTTCAGACAAGGTAAAACAGTCGGCATCATTGGCAAGGCGAACGGGAACGGATAGTTGCGACTCCAGATCGGTTAATAGCGGTTTGCCATTCAGGCATCTGCTGTTGGAGTTGCGCATCAAGGACGAGATGTGTGAGATCGAACCCGGGGTGCCGATACCGACAGGAATAGTCGGATCGACTTGCAGACTGGAAACCAATCGATCTACCGATTCCAGTATCAAGGGGTAGTCTTCCCTGGGGGTCGGTACTCTTTCACGGCGAATGATCTCACCGCCAGGGTCTATCAATATGCCTTCGATTTTGGTCCCGCCAAGATCAATACCAATGCGGTGATTTGTTGATTGGCTCAAGCTGCCTGAATTTCTGTCATCAGTTCACGTCCACTATAGCATCGGCTGTTTTTCCGATGTAATGGCCTCAATACCTGCTTTTTGGAATGAAATCATCCTGGTCATTCGGATCGTCGTCCAAGGTAACCTCTGATTAATGTCTTTTTTGGCGATGACCGCGTTGAACTCGTAATCATTCTCCGTGCGAGTTCGCCTTGTCCTCACGAAAAAAGTGATGCGTCACTCCGACATTAATCAGAGCTTCCCAAGATCATATAAGCCAGGCCATAGGCGATAAGTGTAGCCGGTGGATGAACGACCAACCCAACAACAGCGATGATTCTTACCCAGATCCGCGGAATATCGAGGTATCTGGCAACACCTGCACAAACGCCGCCGAACTTCTTGTGTTCGCCGTCCAGATAAATTTCCTGACTGCCGCTGGCATAGTTTTTCATGGAACCTGGTCCTGTCTATAATTCAGATAACGTTATGGGGTGGCGATGCTCTGTCTCAATGGAATCTGACGAGCAATCGATTTCTATCAACGGATTGGGTTGCACACATCTGGACAACATTAGCCGTATCGGAATTCGAGTAGTCTGTGGGTGCATGAGCTTCTGCGAATAATCCGAAAGAGACAACGAATAAAGTCAGTAAAGTTGCCGATATCCAGTTCGAGCTTGGCGTGAATTGCCTGATAGCCTGGTTCATCTTTATTCCTCGTTCGTTAGCTAAATGATTCTTTGTTCAACACGCTTCATATTCCGTGCCAATTATTGCGATTCTCCTAAGCTGTTGATATATTTATAAATAATTGATGATCGCTGCTAGCCGGATGAGGGGAAATGATCGAATTGCCAACTCGATGGTGAAATTAACCAATGGTCACTGACGGGCGTAACGGATGTTCACGGTCAACTCTGGGGCTGGTATAGAGCCAGTGTTGCCGCAGTAGACCCGGCTATTTGTGGTAAGTGTATACTGCGTTTTTGTGTCGATAATCATCTGGAGATTGAATGAACGGTGCAATGAGTTTGCTTCAGACTCTCACCAATAATGGGGTCGAGGTATGTTTTACCAATCCGGGAACTTCAGAGATGCATATGGTTGCGGCTATCGGGCAAACCGGAGGCATGCGATCCATCTTAAGTTTGTTTGAAGGTGTCTGTACTGGCGCCGCAGATGGTTATGGTCGAATAGCAGGCAAGCCCGCCTGTACGTTGCTGCACCTGGGCCCGGGATTATCCAACGGGTCAGCCAATCTTCACAATGCCCGGAAGGCGAACTCTCCGGTGATCAATCTCATTGGGGATCATGCGACCTACCATAAAAAGTACGATGCGCCGTTAAACTCGGACATCATTGGGTTATCCCACCCGGTTTCGCATTGGGTGAAAAGTGTTGCCGATGCTGAATCATTGCCCGTAGATGCTGCAGATGCGGTCCAGGCTGCGAATGTGAAACCCGGGCAAATAGCGACCCTCATTATTCCCGCGGATTGTGCCTGGAACGAATCGGTGGACCCGATCGCCGCACGAGAAATGCCGAAGACTCCATGGGTGAGTGACGAGAAGGTAAATATTGCCGCGAAAATGCTCAGCAATGGCAAACAAACGGTGCTATTGATGTCTAATCTGGCATTAACAGAAGCATCTCTTGAACTGGCAGATAAGGTCGCTCAACAGACGGGTGCTCGCGTATTCTGTGACACCTTTACCTCCAGATTGCCGCGTGGTGAAGGCCGGTGCAAGGTCGAACGTCTCGCATACTTTGCGGAACAGGCAACTGTTCAGCTCCAGGATGCCGAACAGTTGATTACCGTTGGCACCAAAGCGCCGGTAGGGTTTTTCGCCTACCCTGGTAAAGCTAGCGAGTTCTACCCGGTCGGCTGCGATATTCACTGCCTTGCGGAAGTAAATGAAGACGCAGAAGATGCACTCGAAAAACTCGTGGCGGAACTGGGGGCTCAAAATCAGATACTAAGGCGTGGCCTGCTCAGTAAACCTGGCTTACTAACCGGCGAGATAAGTCCTGAAAGTGTGGCTCGTGCATTTGCAGAGTTTTTACCCACGAATGCCATTGTCGTGGATGAGAGCGCGACCGCCGGATTCTTGACTTATCCACTGACAGAGACCGCAGAACCCCACGAATGGTTATCATTAACAGGCGGCTCTATAGGATATGGTTTGCCTGCATCGATCGGTGCGGCCGTGGCAAGACCGGAATCGAAGATTGTTTGTTTACACGGTGATGGCGGCGCGATGTACACCATTCAATCGTTGTGGACGATGGCGCGAGAGCAACTTGATATATGTGTGGTGATATTTGCTAATCGAAAATACCAGATCCTGCAGATTGAGCTGGCCAGGGTCGGTGCGCAAACCATGAATAAAAAGACACTGGATATGCTGGATCTGTCTAATCCCGATCTGGATTTTGTCGGTCTTGCAACGGCCTTGGGTGTCACCGGCTATTGCGCAACCACTGCTGATGAATTCAATCAGGCATTCGAACGGGCGATGAATGAACCCGGTCCGAAATTGATCGAGGCTATTCTTGATGTGGATGTAACAGGGTTGGGTTAGTCATGCTAAAGAAGACTGCACAGGTTTCATCTGAAGCTATCGCCTAGGAAGTGAGTGGTGAAACAGTCATTCTTGATCTGAAGAGCGAACAATATTTTTCACTTGATACCGTCGGTACCAGGGTCTGGCAATTATTGCAGGATTCACCCCACATTGAAGAGATCTATGAGCAGTTGCTTCAGGAATACGATGTCGATCCGTCGAGATTGAGAACTGATCTTGAAGAGCTGATATCGACCCTTGCGGAAGAAGGGCTTATCTCACTGGCAGACGAAATTGACTGACTACGGAAAACTTAAGGATCTATCTTTTGTTGAATGGTTTTTGTTGATCAGTGCGGCTGTTGTACTACCTGTTGTTGCTGGATTGTTGAAACAACTCGGTTTTCGCGAAACCGAAAAGTTGTTAGTTCGATTCAGCCCTGGGCGATCTTCACAGGACGTGAAAGAACATAGCGTAGATCGAGCAGCACGCATGGTGAGTATCGCCGCCCGACCCTTCATGTGGGTACGCTACGTTGATCGATTGATCGGAGGGATGAGTAAACGATTGAAACGCTCACCATCCGATTAATCATCCATCAGTCTCCAACTCATTCTCGTTAGCATTGGTCCCCAGCAGGTTACCGACGAGTCAATTCAGATTGAGTTAAACGAGCGAAGGGATCTTGCTTCCCTAACTGGCCCGCGAAAAAATTCGAGGCCAGTCCGAACGAAACACCATCAGGAATTGGAGGTCGGCACCTCGTTGAACGGAATACCTTTATCGACTCGAATGTCCTGAGGTAATCCCAGAACACGTTCTGCAATGATGTTCTTCATGATTTCGTCTGTGCCGCCTGCGATTCGTAATCCTGGCGAACCCATGTAGGTTTGCTGGAACATGCCTGCAGCTTCTGAGAGGTCGGAGTCCCAGATGGCGCCGCTTGATTCAAGCAGGTCCAGGGCGAACGACGCCATATCCTGTTGTTTTGGACCGCCCACCAGTTTGCCAATACTGTTTTCTGGACCCGGTATTTCGCCTCGTGATAACGCCGTCATGGACCGATAACCCGTGTACTTGAGCCCTGATTCCTGAACGTACCAGTTAGCCAGTTGTATTCTCACGTTCTTGTCACGGATTGCCGGTTGATCATCGATATTGACTTTATTGGCAAGATCGAACACCGAGTTAAAGTTTACTCCGCCACCGCCGCCGCCGATGGAAGCCCGCTCATTCATGAGTGTTGTTATTGCAACCTGCCATCCCTGACCAACCGCCCCTAGCCGCTGAGTATCAGAGACCCGAACATCGGTGAAATAGACCTCGTTAAAATTAGCGCCGCCTGAGATCTGCTTGATAGGTTTGATCTCAATGCCCGGCGATTTCATATCGATGAAGAAGTAGGTCAACCCCTGGTGTTTGGGGACAGTGGGGTCGGTTCGTAATACGAGGATGCCATAATCTGAATAGTGTGCACCGGAAGTCCAGATTTTCTGGCCGTTGACGATCCAGTCGTCACCGTCTTTTTCAGCGCGAGTGCGAAGTGCTGCCAGGTCTGATCCGCCTGCAGGTTCACTAAATAGCTGACACCATATTTCTTCGCCGCTTGCCAGCCTGGGCAGGTAGCGCTTGTTTTGTTCATCGGTTCCCCAGGTCATCATCGTCGGGCCGCACATGCCGTGACCGATTCCGAAAATACTGTCTGGTGTATCGAATTTGGATTCTTCCTGATTCCAGATGACCTGGTCGATGGCGCTGGCATCACGACCACCATGTTCTTTCGGCCAGCGAATACAGGCCCAACCCGCATCATATTTTCTTTTTTGCCACAACTTTGCTCGACCATTGTAGTCAAGTCCTTCCAGTTCTTCGCCGGTTGGCGTATTTTCGCTTAGCCATGATTTGACCTCTTCGCGAAACGTGGCTTCTTCTGCTGTATCGTTAAAGTCCATGTAGGTTCTCCTAAGCTGCGCGCTGCGCTTCAATCGCACTGATGAGTTTGTCTTGCCAGATGGCTTCGCTGCCAATGTTGGTTGCCAGCAACTTTGATCGCCGGTAAGGGAACTGACAATCGAATTCCCAGGTGAATCCCATGCCGCCGTGAGTCTGGATATTTTCTTTGGAAGCGTAGTAGTAAGCCTGGATAGCAGAAACCCGGGCGGTCGCGGCGGCAATCGGTATTTCATCGGCACCAGTCGATATCGCCCAGGCACCGAAATAGCAATTGGAACGTGCCAGGGTGTTTTTGACATAAATGTTGGCGAGTTTGTGCTTGATGGCCTGGAAGGTCGCGATAGGTCGGCCGAAAGCGAAACGTCCCATGGCGTATTCTTTCGCCATGTCTAATGCGGTATTGGCGCCGCCTACCTGCTCCCAGGCAAACAGAACCGCGGCGCGATTATATACATCCTGGAGCAGTGACCATCCTTCTCCTTCCGCTCCCAGCAAATCAGCCTCGGCATCTTTGAGCGCG
>Ga0208879_1000577_pt1 | contig 37589 bp, 47 predicted proteins | sample Knorr_S15_td_Bot_FD_185605 | JGI IMG/M metagenome (GOLD analysis project Ga0208879, IMG submission 185605) | Marine microbial communities from Southern Atlantic Ocean transect - Knorr_S15_td_Bottom_ad_5009_LV_A (SPAdes) (version 2) | ecosystem: Environmental > Aquatic > Marine > Oceanic | place... | reverse complement strand
GATTCTACTTTAGGTTTAGGTGGTGATTCTACTTTAGGTTTAGGTGGTGATTCTACTTTAGGTTTAGGTGGTGATTCTACTTTAGGTTTAGGTGGTGATTCTACTTTAGGTTTAGGTGGTGATTCTACTTTAGGTTTAGGTGGTGATTCTAATTCTTGTGTAGGTTCCTCTATAACAATTGATGAGTTTGGTAAATCACCAAGATGATCTAATCTGACTTTATTCCCATCAATTCGTAAATATGGAGTACCATCAATAAAAAAAGTTTGAATCACTTTTCCTTTTTTCCAAGTATTGATTCCATGGTAAATTGTTGAGTAAAGTAATCCACTTTTAATATCAGAAGAAATTGTTAGACGATCAACAGGTATTCCGATAGTAATTCCTTTGTCAGTATCCTGATGTCTAATAGCAATAGAAATCAAATGTTCAGAATCATAATTAACTTCAGAAATTAAGTAATCAGCCCATCTATTCAATATAAAAAATATTGATTATTATCCAGTAATTAAGCAATCTAGATTCATTAAAAGTAAAAATTATTACTATTGAAAAGACAAATAATTTTAGTTCACCAAATTCAGTGATTTTTGCCAAAAAAAACAAAATAATAAACAAAATAGGCACAAAAAATAAGATTATAATTGGATTGAAAAAACAATGTGCAAATGGAAATTTCCGTAGAACCATGGAAAAAATTGATCATCCATGAGGTAATTGAATACAAATTTGATGATTGGGTTAAGCAAATAGCATTTAGTACAAGATCATCAGGAGGAGCAATTCCTACAATGCAATGGACAAATGGAATTGTTTTCTCATCAGCAAATTTTCCAACAACAAATGCTACAGTTGAAGAGCAATTAAAAGGAATTTTACATTGGTCGTCAGTATCTTTTGCAATAAAAGAAAAATTTGAAAAACAAATTGTGAAAGAAAATGCAACCATAAATTTAGTAGATGTCAGTGTAAATGAAATCTTTAAAGAATTATCAACAAATTTGAAAACACGATCAAAATATACAAATCTTGATTCTGGCAGTAGCTAATGAATATTGAAGATACAATAAAAAATTGTGAAATTTATTTAAAACAAATTAATCAATATGATCCTGATCCTTATTATGTAAATTATTTTTTTGCTAAGTTTATTGATTCTGTAAATGATACTTTTGATATTATTTTTGAAGAGGCAAATAGGGATTTTGGATTATTTATTTCAGGGAAAATATCACAAAATAAAATTTATGAAAAAGCTAAAATGAAAAATGATCAAAATGCAATTAAATTTTCAGAATGGTATTTAATAAAATTTATAGAAGAACATGAAAATCCATATCCTAATGCAATTAAAAAAATATGTCAATTAAAAAAGAAAATTGGTAAACTTCCTGAAATTAAAATTATGATTAGAGCATCAGATAGATACAAAGACGATATCAATCAGCAAATCAAAGTTAATTTAAGTAATGAAAAATTACGGTCAAAAAAAGAATTAATTATTGAGATTAAAAGACAACTACCAATATTTTTAGAAGTCATAAATCACAAAAGAAGTGAAAAAAATGAGCCCAAAGTAGAAGAAAATCAAGTAATTGCATCGGGATTTGTGGATATAGAAGAACATGAAAACATTGAGATTGTTTATGCATCAGAAATTTACATACCTGTAATGAAACGGTTAGTTGAAGAATCAAGAAGGAAGATTAAAAAATTAACAATAAGGAATTGATTTTAATTTATTCATCAAATCCAAAAATAGAATGATTATTCTTGATTTTGATTATAGGTAAATATGAATACCCATGATTAAAATTATCAGAAAATTCTGGGTCTTGTCCATGATTTCCTTGATATTTAACAAAATGTTTTGAAGGTTCAGAATCTAATTCAACATAATTGAAATTATAGAATACATCATCCATGTCTAATGATGTGATGTAACCCATTATCCAAGATTTTTTGAGTGGTAATGCATACAGAGTGAGATTTTGTTCATCTGGGAATTCAGGATCATATGTTAATCGTGCTAAACTTCCTAAGTCATTTATTTTAATGGGATGAAATTGATCTACGATCTTTTTTGACTTTGTTGGTAATGAAGAAATTTTTGATTCCATGTGTACAATAGGTGCATAATGTGAAATATTTTTTGTAGAATCTACAATATCACAAATTTCTTTGCCAGCAGTTACCCGATACGAAACATATCTTCCGGACTTTGGCATTTTAACATAAAAAATCAATAAAGTATTTGCTAGAGTCAAACTACTAGAAAGAATTCTTGAACCATCTAATTCATGAGAATAGATTCTTTGAGGATATTCCCTAAAAGCACAAGAATATCTTGCTAAATCATTAAAACTAGATAATTCGATTAAACATTCACTCTGAATAATTACCATCAAAAAATAATGAATAAATCATGTTTTAATGCTTTTGAATATTTTAATCTAAAAATCATAATTTTCCAATGTAGTTAATTACAAAAAAGAGAAATTGTGTTGTAATTCAATTATTTATTGTGATTTTGGCCACATTGAACTCCAAGTTTCAGTGAACTTGTTCATCATTTCACCATATGCATTCATCTGTTCTAATCCAGATGAACTTAGAGTCTTTTGCCAATTTTCAATAAATTGCTTAAAAGTTGATGCATTTGTATCATTGAGGGCCTTTTGCCAATTCTCACTAAAGCCTTTGAATGAATTCATTCCTGCATCTGACATTGCTTTTTGCCAATTTTCTCCAAACAATTTCATGGTTTCATTACTAGATTCAACAGTAGCTTTTTCCCAAACTTCATTGAATTTAGATTGCATATCATTGCTAGAATTTTGAATTTGTTCAAAAAGGGATTTCCAGTTTTCAAGAGATTTTGTATATTCTTGCCATAATGAATCCCATTCCTGAGTTTTTTCTTCTTCAGACATTAACTAAAGATTATTGTCACTATTCTTAAATTGATCCATAAAAGTTAGAGTTCTATTTTTGGCGATTTTTTATTCGTTTTTCCATTCTAATTTTACCTTCATCAAACTTGATTCTATCATCATCTGTTTTAAGAGATAATTTAGCAACATGTGTTGGTTTTCCATTTTTATCTAGTGCTACAAATGTAACAAAAGCAGTTCCTGTAACAGTTCTAATTCTAGTAATAATATCTTCAGCTTCTACTTTTACTTCAATTTCCATAGATGAATTATGAACATAATTTATTCTAGCACTAAGAGTGAGAACATTTCCTACAAAAACAGGTTTTAGAAAATTAACACTATCCATACACACAGTAACTGCATTTGATTGAGAATGTCTTTGTGCAACAATTCCCGCAACCATGTCAATATGTTTTAAAATTTCACCACCAAACACGTTTCCTGCAGGATTTGCATCTGTTGGAAACATCCTAACAATTACTTCGGCATGTGATTCAGAAGGACTTTTTTCTGGAATATGGGAATTTTCTGATGACATTTTTAATCTATAGTAAGTTCGTGGTTCATCCAATTAAATTTAATCAATTAATAATGATTATTTGAAATATTTTTCTAATTTTATTTTATCAATTTTTGGGATTGTTGCTAATTCGAATCCTTCTGGGCGTTTAGAAAAAGATCTTGTTGCATCTATGCCTATTTTTGCAGTTTGTAATTTCTTTTGATCACTAGAAGGATCAAGACTAGAGCCACGAACTTTTTTGAGAATAATCAAATCTTTATCTGCTTGGAATCGTGTAGCCATTGCATATTCTACGGATTCAGCACTATTAGGATCAATGTCTTCATCTACTATGGTTACTTGTTTTAAAGAACGGTGTGATTCAAATGTTTTTTGAATTATTTTTTTAGGATCAGATTCATTTTTCTTTTTAATTTGTACAACAGCATGAAGCCAATTACATCCACCATTAGTCATTGAAACATGTAGAGTTTGAGAAAAAGTTTTCTTCAATATACCATTTAATTTTGATTCAATTGGCATTCCCATAAGTAATCTATGTTCAGAATATCCAGATAAAACATCATGGAAAATAGGGTTATTTCTAAAATATAGATTTTCAAGTTCAAAAATAGGTTGATTTCTTTTATGATCATATGTTTGAAGCATTTCTACCATCCATTCAGGATGTGTTTTATCACGAAGAATTTTTCCCTCCATTACAATTTCAGAACCAGATGGTACATTCAATCCTGTAAAAGGAAGTTTTGCTAAAGTAAGTTTCCCGCCAAGAAGGGAATTTGCAATATCAATTTCATCTTTTCCCCATTCAGCTTGATATGCACCTGCAATTGAAATTGCTGGATGAACACCAACAGTAATTGCAATTTTCAAATCTTCACCATGTTCTTTTGAATCTACAAAACATCGGTGTAAATGACGGCCTTCAACCATTCTAATAGAAAAATGAGTTTTGTCAATTGGCATTAATCTATGAAAAGATGAATTTTGCTTTCCTGTTTCAGGATTCTTGGCATATGCAATAGATGATGTGATAAATGGTCCTGATTCTTTTTCAAAATGTGTCACAATAGGCATAGAAAAGATGTTTTTTGACTTATTTTCCATAAATTTTCCTGAAGAAATGATTTTTGGGCGTTTTGCTTTTTTGATTGCAGAAATAATGTTTCCATGAATATTTTCTTCGGTTCCACCAACTGCCAGAGCAAATCTTTTCCGGGTTCCAACTAAATTAGAAACTAAATTAAAATCACTTTCTTTGATATTTTCAAATAAAATTGCATGAGAACCGTCTACTTTTGCAGTTACACCTGCAATTTCGTATTTTGTCGAAACCTTAGTTTTAATAATTTTAAGTTCTTTACATTTTTTAATTTGTGAAATATAATTTCTTAAATCACTCATTCTCGATCATCTCCATAATCTCAGTCATTAAGCCTTTTGCAGTACTAGTTGGTAATTCTTTTTGAATAAAAGCAGAAACTAAAGCAACACCCCTCATTCTAGTACTAATTCGTTCTGCAATTAATTTTAGAAAAAGAGATTCTGTTCTTGAAGGAATGATTGTAGTTGTAATTGGTGTTGGTCCAGATGATAAAGAAGCTACCATAGAACCAATTTTGTTTGAACCCTCAGTTATAGAAATAAAACATCCATTATCAAATTTTTGAATAGATAAAGAAAAAGTTCGGTTCTCCAAATGTACCATTTTCTGGAAAAATCCATTTGGAGAGTTCAATAAGCTATGAACACGTCTTATGCTTTTATTGCTATTGATTCACTTTCTAGGGAAGTATCAATACTTGGGTTCTTCTTACAATTCTTTTCGTGTTTATCTGTAAAAACAAATAGTTTTTCACAGAATTGACAAGGAGTTTTTATTTTACCTTTTTTTGATACTAAAGATTTTGTTGCTTTTGCTTTTGTAGATTTTGCTTTTGATTTAGTTTTAGCTTTGATAGTTACTTCTTCAACTTCTAGTTGAGTATCTGCAACTGCTTTAGCTTCAATAGAATCAGCTTCAACTCTAGCACGTAATTTTGCTTTATATTTGAGATTACGTGGTTTTGTTCTTAATCTATAACCACAGCATGGACACCAAAGTCCTTCCCATTTGATGAATATTTCACAAATTTGACATCGACGTTGTCCAGAAGCATATCTTCCGGTTCCAACAGGCTTTTGAGCCTTATATCTTATACAAATTCCTTTACAAGTCATCTTGGTATTGTGTATAGAATTCATAACTATATAAGCATGGATCGATGAAATTCATAAAAATTGATAGAAAAAGATGAAATTATTACAATTAAATTGGCGATCACAGATATTAGTTTCAAAAAAAACTCAAAAACATCAATAAATATGTATAGTTTTTTGTGTTGAGCCTTTTTTTGAAAAATTAACATGTATCCATATAGTTGTTTGACAAAAAATTTCAACATTTTTGGCTAAAAACTAGAGAAAGTTCAAGATACATCATACTTTCATCACTGAACGAGTATAATGAGGACTATTTTCAATTAAAATGAAGTATTTTACAAGTTTCAAGAAATTTTTGTATTAATTCATGTTTGAGATTTGTCAGATGTTTTAAAAAATTATAATTTTTTTAGTTTTTTTTCTATATTCATGTTTAATACGATTTCTGCAATATCGCTGGCATACTCTGAAACCCTTCGAATATTTTCAGTCATTCGTCTTATTCTATAAATCTCTTCTTCATCCTTCAAAGATTTTGAGGCATCTCTAACTTTTTTTTCATATTTTGCTATTTCATTTGTTTTTCTAATAGTTTTTTCTGCTTGATTATAATCCTCTGTAAATAATGCCAAACATGAATCATTTAACACAGACAAACAAAATTTATTCATATCTTCTAGTTTTTCTAAAATTCCTTTTTTAATTGATTTTTTAAATTCTAGAACATCTTTTGCAATAAATGCTGCATGATCTCCCACACGTTCTATATTTTTAACAATTAATCTATATCCAAGACAATTTCTAGCATTTCTAAAACCCATCTCTTTTAGCATATGTTCATTTTGGATTGCTATTTTCAACTGTCGAATTATGTAAAAACCAAATTTATCTACTTCATCATCCGTGTTGATTACTTCTTGAGCAAGATCTAGATTATTTTCTTTTACTGATAAAATTGCATCACTAGACATTGATTCAGCTAAATGAAGCATTCGTTTGAATGCACCATCTACTGATAATTCTAGTAAATTTACAAGAACCTGAACAGTAACACCATTAATTGAATCTGAAATGATTTCAGAACCCATTAGCATTTGCTTTACTGCTTTTTTTATGACAGTCCTTTGATGTGGACTTAATCTATCATGTTTTGGTTTTACATGAATTATTTTGTATCCCAAAAAATACAATGAAATTAATTTTCTAACAATTGATGATGCTTCTTCTTCTGAACTAATCTCGATTATAGCATCTTCTTTTTTTTGTATACGTGATTCAAATTTTGGTGGATGTAATTCTAATGTTGATGAGCCTTTTCTAATAATTTTTATTTGATCTCCTTGTTTTAGACCTAATTCCATTATCCATTGTTTCGGTAATGAAATAATGTATGATGATTTCCCAGTAAATTGAATTTTCCTTGTTTCACCTTGTTCATCCATAATCTAAAGAGAAAAAACTATTCTATATAGTTATAGAGATAATGTATTGTCTTACATTGAACTAATATTTAGAAAAATTTGGCCATGTACATGGACCATGTTTTAAAACTTGAACATTCGATTGATGCATTATTTGGAAATGGTGTTTCCAAATATTTACCAAAAGATATTGAAATGACATTTTCAAGAAAAACTGGAAGAATTAGAACTGTTTCTCACAAAGGGAAGTTATTGTGTACATTAAGAATTGATGGGGGATTGGCAATTAGTATTCATTTTGCTCAAATTTTACTAAAAAGTAAATCATTCAAAGAAAATTGTATTGAGATAAACAAGGATGCTGCTCCTTTTGTAATGAGTGGTAGGTCTGTATTTTGTAAACATGTTGTTAAATGTGGAAAAAAAGTGCTAATTTCGGCAGATACGCCTATTTTATTTAAAAATAAAGTCATTGCAGTTGGAAGAGCTGTTTTATCATCAGAAATGATTTCTGATTTTAATCAAGGTGTAGCAGTTAAGATTAGAGATAGTTTAAAAAGTCGAAATGAGGAAATAGAACTATGATGCGTGGAGGAAATCGTGAAATGCGAAGAATGATGGATAAAATGGGACTTGACATGAATGAACTAACAAATGTCCAAGAGGTAATAATAAAGACAGATAAAAAAGAAATTATCATCACTAAACCCTCGGTTACTGAAATGAAAGCAAAAGACAACTCCATTTTTACAGTAACTGCAGATAGTTATGAGGAGAAAGAGTTAGAGGTTCCAATATTTTCAGAAGAAGATATTCAACTAGTAAGCTTACAAGCTGGAGTTGATGAGGAAAAAGCAAGAACTGCTCTAGAAGAAGCCAAAGGTGATCTTGCAAAAGCAATCTTGAATCTTACTTCAGCATAGTTATTTTGTGCCTAAAACTGAACAAAAAATGAATGATTTAAGTAATGGAATCATTGAATTTTTAATATAATGAGCAGCATGCCTGAATCTAAAATCACGGGAATTATCAAATCTTTGAATCTTCTAGAGGATGACATGGATTCTCTAAATAAAAAGGCAGAAGATATGAAAAAACAACTTAATGTCAAAGCTCTTTCCGAAATTGATTCGTTATTAGAAAAAACTCGTGAAATGGCAACAAAAGAAGCTGAAATAATAATTAATGCATCAAAAGAAAAAGCAACTACTGAATCTGCAAAAATTACTCAAGAAGGAGAAGCAAAAGTATCTGATCTACAATCAAAAATTGATGCAGGTTTTGATGAAGCAGTAAAAAATGTCGTTTCAACCATTTTGAAAGCATAATTCATCACCACAAATTTCATAATAGGTTCTCAATATCTAAAGAAATATAGAATTAAAATGAATTCAGCAATTTTGATCACATATGATAGAGAAGATGCAATTAATGAAGCCAAGGGTTTGTGTGATGCTGCAGGATATCAAGTAGTTCATACAATTACTGCAAAAAATCTACAAAAACGAAAATATGGAATTAGTGGTGGAGTATTAGAAAAACTAGAAGAATTATCAGATAAACTTAGACCAGATGTAATTGTATTTGATGAAATTTTAAAACCAAGTCAAAATTATAATCTTGCATCTGTTTTACGTAGAGAAGTTTTAGACAGAGAAGCATTAATTCTTGAAATTTTTGAAAGTAGGGCATCAAGTGCAGAATCAAAATTACAAGTAAAATTAGCACAATTAAGATATGAAATGTCAAGAGCTAAAGAAAAAGTACGTCTATCAAATATGGGAGAACAGCCAGGATTTATGGGAATAGGAAAATTCGAAGTAGATGTCTATTATAATGATATCAAGCACAGAATGCAGACAGTAAGATCTAAACTTGAAAAAGCTGGAAAACAAAGAGAGCTTCACAGACAAGGAAGAAAAAGAATGGGATTCAAAATAATATCATTGGCAGGGTATACATCTTCAGGAAAGACAACCTTGTTTAACAAAATGACAGGGGAGACAAAAGCAGAGAGTCAAGAACTATTCACAACACTTTCTACAACTACACGAAGAGTAACAATTAATCAAGAACCGTTCTTAATTTCAGACACTGTTGGTTTTATCAGTAAATTACCAGCATACATGATTGATGCATTCAAATCTACATTAGAGGAGTTAAAGCATACAGATGTCATAATCATTGTAATTGATATTAGTGATTCAATACTAGAGTTAAAAAAGAAATTTTCAAGTTGTATGAGAACATTAAGTGAATTAGAAATAAAAGGTGAAAAAATGATTTATGCATTAAACAAATCAGATTTAATACAAGTTGAAGAAATTAATCGAAAAATAGAGTTGCTTAATTTAACTGAAAGTAATAATTGTATATCAGTTTCTGCAAAAACAGGAAACAATATCAAACAGTTAAAGAAATTAATCAAAAAGATTATTGACAGTGATGATCCCCAAAAATCTAAGATGAATTCATTAGGAGGGGACGCAACATTTGGTAATTGAAGTAGTCAGAATAGGTCAACGAGTTGTAAGAGATGATAGAGTTACAACTCATGTTGCATTAGTTTCAAGAGCATTTGGAGCTGAAAAAATATTCATGACTGAAGTTAATCCAGAAATCAAAGATACTTTAGAGAAGATCAATAAAACATGGGGAGGTAATTTTATGGTAGAATTTATTGATAAATGGAAATCAATAATCAAAAAGAAAAAAGAAGAAAACTTTAGGATTGTTCATCTTTCAATGTATGGTGAAAACATTAATGATGTGCAAGAAAAACTTAGAGAAGAAGAAAATCTACTAATTGTTGTAGGTGCTGAAAAAGTTCCAAGAGAAATTTATGATTTAGCAGATTATAATGTTGGAGTCGGAAGTCAACCTCACTCAGAGATTAGTGCTTTGGCAATATTGTTAGATCGTATCCAAAAAGGTAAACAATTTGAAAAAGTATTTCCAGATGCAAAAAGGAAGATCATACCCACAAAAACAGGTAAAAATGTGCAAGTGAAAGAGACAAGGGATTAATAATAGAAAATTTGGAGTGATTAGAGTTGGTAGACAAATACGAAGATCCTTTTGTTAGAATTGCCTCAATGATTGGAGGAGAGGAATACCTCAAAGTAGCACGATCGTTACTTAAAGCAGAAGATGCAACTGATGAAGAAATTGCTAGTTCTACAGGTCTCAGAATCAATATGGTTAGAAAAGTGTTGTATGATCTATTTGGAAAATCGTTAATTACTGGAATCAGAGTAAAGGATGAAAGAAAAGGTTGGTTTGTCTATAGATGGAGAACTAGAAGAGAAGAAGTAGAACATTTTATTGAAAACCAAAAAAAGAAAATTACAGAGAGATTACAACAAAGATTAGATTACGAAAATTTTGGTGACTTTTATCATTGTGGTAATGAAGATTGTGAAAGAGTAACATTTCAGGATTCACTTGAAGGCATGTTCAAATGTCCATCATGTGGAAATGTTCTAAATCTAAAAAAGAATGACAAGTCTAAAAAAGCATACGCAAAAAAAATAGATGAAATCAAAAAAGATATGCAACAAATTTTCTGATTTAGGAATAAAAGTAGATAGTGATTGCAAATAATAATATCGCCATACTAAATTAAATATGAGAAATTAGTGGACATATCCTTGAGTCAAATAACTACAGTGAATCCAGCTACTGGTGAGGAAATTGCACATTTTACCCCAATGGATAAAAATCAGGTCTTTGAACTAGTAGGAAAAGCAAAAAGGGCATATCCAGAATGGAAAAAAGATTATGAAAAACGTAGAAGTTATGTTTACAATTTAGTAGAATATCTTAAAAAAAATAAAATAAAACTTGCAAAAGTTGCAACATCTGAAATGGGTAAACCACTCAAAGAATCAATTGGAGAAGTTGAAAAATGTGCATGGGCATTAGAGTTTTATGCAGACAATGGAGATAGTTTTCTTTCTGATGAAGTACTAAATACAGATGCAAGAAAGAGTTTTCTATCTTTTGAACCGTTAGGTGTAATTGGTTCTATCATGCCGTGGAATTTTCCTTATTGGCAAGCATTAAGATTTGCAGCTCCTTGTGTAATGGCAGGAAATGTGATTGTAATGAAACCATCTAGAATAACCATGCAATCAGGAATTGAAATTGAAAAAGCATTTACTGAATCAGGAATGCCTGATGGAATTTTTCAAACAGTAGTTGGAAGTGTAGATTCTGCAAACCATTTGATTGATTCTGATGTTAATGCTGTAACTTTTACAGGTAGTACAAGTGCAGGAGCTAAAGTTGGAGAAAGAGCAGCAAGAAATTTGAAAAAATGTGTACTAGAATTAGGTGGAAGTGATCCTTTCATAGTCTTAGATGATGCCATTATTGACAAAGCTGCTGAAGGAGCAGTAAAAGGCAGATTCATCAATTGTGGTCAGAGTTGTGTAGCCTCAAAAAGATTTTTTGTAGGAAAAAATATTGCAAAAGATTTCATTGAATTATTTATCAAAAAAGCATCACAACTCAAAATTGGAGATCCGATGAGCATGGAAACAGATCTTGGACCAATTTCAAGTAAAGCAGGATTTGAAACAATTTCTGGGATTGTAGAAGATGCAAAAGAAAAGGGTGCTGAAATTCTTTTGGGAGGTTCTGAGATTGATGGAAAGGGATTTTTCTATAAACCAACCATTTTAACAAATGTAAAACCCAACATGCGAATTGCAAATGAAGAAACATTTGGACCAGTAGCACCAATTACAATAGTTGAAAATGAAAGTGAGGCAATCAAACTAGCAAATGATAGTGAATTTGGATTGGGTGCTAGTATTTGGACAAAAGATCTTGCAAAAGCAGATAAAATGTCTAGAAGGATCGAGGCAGGGATTGTTAGTGTTAACAATGTAGTAATTTCAGATCCTAGAATTCCATTTGGGGGAATAAAACATAGTGGGTTTGGAAGAGAATTATCAAGATATGGAATGTTGGAATTTATTAATTTAAAATCAGTCAGATTTTATGATAATCTTACACATAATCATTATGTGGAATAAATTTTTAAAAAAAACTTGAATTATTCTTCCTCAGAAAATTCTTCGTCGTCTTCTAAATCTTCATCATCTGAATCATCACCACATTCTTCTAATTCAATATGCGTAGGATTCCCATCAGATCCAAAGAAAATCTCAATGCAAATATCAGTAGCCAATGTTGATGCTAAAGTCTCAGTTAATTCTTTTGGAAAATTTCCCAATCTACTGGAATCAGATGAATATCTGTATTCAGTAATTTTATCCTCGTGATAGAAATCTACTTCAATATCACCATTAGTAAATTTCCTAACTCCCACTACTTGACCGAATATAGAATCTGACAAGCCTAACTTCCTTGCTTAGAAACATCTCTAGAAAGAGTTTCAGCTAAATTTTCATAGTGTTCTCTTGATTTTCCCAAATCTTTGAATTTTGATGCTTCAATTTCATTTAGTTCTTTATCGACTTTTTCTGAAACGTGTTGTAATCGAGCTTCAGCCATCATGAATAATTTGTTATTTTCTTTCCAAAGATGTTCGGTAATATGTTCAACGTATAGATGCATATCACTGATCAATTTTGTAGATTCACCTGATGAAAGATATTCTTTTGCTGACTCTTCCATATCTTTTCCAATTTCTCTAGAACGTTGATGATCCATCAACATCATTGCCACAGGTCCCATGTTACTAGGTAATCCAGCTTGCTCTAATGCAGGAAACAATGATTTTTCTTCTTTAGTGTGATGACAAACATCAGTAAAGTTTTTTGTAAAATCAATCACAGGAAGTAAAATTGATTCAGGAATTTGTTTTCCATCAGATAATAATTGAACTGTTGCCTCCATTGATTTGATAACTTTTTCTATTAATTCATGATCACGTCTTAATGAAGTAGTTGACATGATAAATTCAAAAAATATCCAATATCTATATCTTTTTTAATTTTATCAAAAATAATTAAAAGATAGAAAGTAGTTAACGATATACGTTAACAAATTGATTTAACGATTAGAGAGGCTATTAGCTTTTATAAATATCCAAATCTTTTTAGTCATTTCACTTGGTGCAATTGGTTTGTTTCCAAATACTTTTTCAACAGTTTCTTGACGACCTGCAAAATTAATTGCATATCCTCCAAATGCTGGTTTTTTTGATTTAGATTTAGTAGCCTTTCTTTTTGGTGCAGCCTTTCTTTTTGGTGCAGCCTTTCTTTTTGGTGCAGCCTTTCTTTTTGGTGCAGCCTTTCTTTTTGGTGCAGCCTTTCTTTTTGTTACAGTTTTCTTTTTTACAGCCAATTTCTTGTAATTTTATTTTAAAGAAAGTATAAGAACTTACACCTTTGCGTAATGTAAAACCAAGTGGTTTTTGAGCCTCTTTACTGATTTTAGTCTCAGATTAGGTGATTTTGAAATTTTGTCAAAACCTTGTCCCCCTACAAGGGATATTGCATTATTTCCACCAATAAGAAATGGAGATAGTGTAACTATTAGTTCATCAAAAATATTTTGTTTAATAAATTCCCAATTTATTGTTCCACCGCCTTCAACAAGTATTGTTTTAATTTTTTTTGCTGAAAGTTTTCTTAATAATGATTTAATATTTACAGAACTTTCTCCTGTAACAATTAATTCCACGGGGAATTTACTTAATTTGTTATTATTTGATTTTGTAATTTTTTTTGAAACAACAATTATTGTTTTAATTTTATCAGATGTTTGTAAAATTTTAGATTTATCAGATAATGTGCCTTTAGAATCTAAAACAATTCTAATTGGATTTTTTCCTTTTGTATGACGAACAGTTAGTAGGGGATCATCTATTGCAACAGTATTTTTTCCAACAAGTATGGCATCAACTTTAGATCTTAGTTTATGAAGTCTAATGCTATCTTGTTTTGAAGAAAGTTTTGAATCACCTGTTTTAGTAGCAATTTTTCCATCAATTGATATTGCTGCACTAAGAATAACATATGGTCTAGATTTTTCCATGAACTATTTTACCTCCAATCATTACTGCTTTAATTGCAGATTCAGATGCTCTATGAACAATTGATGCATGTGGATTATGCATTGGTTCTAAATCTAAAGCATGTTTATCAAGAAAAATACAATCTGCAATTTTTCCAGTTCCAATTACTCCAATATTTTTTTTCAAAATTTTTCCACCATTTACTGTAGCCATTTTAAGAATTTCTTTAGGACTAATTCTTTTTTTATGTATTCCCATAGTGACTTTCCATAAAAAATCCATTTCTCTAAACATGTCAGGAGAATTAATCATCACATTATCTGTGCCTAAAGCGATGGTACATCCAGCTTTTTGCATTAATTCGATATCAGGAATTCCCTCAGCTAAGGATGCATTTGCTCTTGGACAAATTACAATCCCTCTAGTTTTTTTTGCTGCAGCAAAAAGATCACTTTTTGATGCATGTGTCATATGGATCAGAAAATGTGGTTTTAGAAATAATGATCTAATCGTTTCTGATTTTCCAGTCATTTTCTTTGATTTAGAAACAGATTGTTTAGTTTCAGAAGAATGAATTACTCTAAGTTTTGTTGTTTTTGAATAATAGTTTAGAACTGAAGTACTATTCTCATTAGCACCACTAATTCCAATGCCATCAGATTTTTGAAGTAATGTAATTAATTCATCAGTTTTTTCTTTTGGAAAAGGTGAATTTTTTCTAATTTCAGCTGTTTCATGATAGGATTCAATTCGACCTAAAATAATTGAACGAATAGGGACTTCAGATAAGACTTTTTTTAATAATATTACGCCATCTATACCACCTTCTCTAAAATCAACAAAAGTAGTGATTCCTTTGTGAATCATTGAGTGACATGTATTTTTCATAAAATTAGCTAAATTCTCAGGAGATGTGTTTTTTAAAATTTTAGATTTGGCTCCAAACACGGGGTGAATTCTTTTATCAACTGAACTATTCAAAGTTACATCTTTTCCAATAGAATCACCAATGTGTGTATGAGCATTAATAAATCCAGGAATTAGTAAAAGACCTTCACAATCTATAGATTCTTCTTTTCCACTTGATTTAATGTTTGATTGAATTTTTTTGAAAATATTTTTTTGAATTTGAAGATTGGTGTTTTGTATAAAATTTAATTCTGGACCTAGTAATGCACTAATATTTTTAATTAACATTATAACTCATAAACATCAGGTTTTTCTTTTCCTGAATCTCTAATTTCCCGGATAGTATCAAGTGATTTTGTGGCTAATTTTACGGCTTCTCTAGATGTATGTGCATTTCCAATTCCACAATTTAATGAAATGTCATCATTACTTTTAATCATATCAATAAAATTCTGAACAGAGTTTTTACCATCATCACTTGCAATTACCATAAAATTATCACCACCCATGAAAAATGTAAGAGATTTTTTCTCCAGGAAAAATTTTGACATTTTAGAATATAATTCAAAAATTATTGATGAAATTTCATATGGAGAATTTGTTTTTCTCTTTGAACTAAGATCATCTATATCTAAATGCATTATTGAAACTTGTAATTCAGATTTCCCATTTACAAAACCAAAAATGTTATGTTCTTTATTTAATATGATTTCATTTTTCTTTCCTTCATATGCCTTCAAATTTGCTTCAAAAGGAGATTCAGCATAACCAATTGAGACAGTTAAACGAACATCAAAAGATTGTTCAAGTGTTTTTTGAATTTGAATATGATCTTCTAATTCAAGTCCATTTGTAACTACAAAAAATTCATCTGAACGATTTAGAAAAACTAGACAGTTTTTATCTGAAAATAGTTTTTGAACTTCTTTGTATAGTGACGCTTGAAGCATTTGAAGTTCATGTTCTCGATCACTCCCAAGAGTTAAAGTCCATGGACCATATTCACTAATTTTCAATATACTTAGTTGGATCATTATTTAATCCGTTTTAGTTCATCAAAAATTCTTTCAGCAGCTTCAACTGCACGTTCAGCAACAGGTCTTATTCGTGCATGAGCATGTCTTTCCTGCAATGCAGGACCTATAATACCTAAAGAAACTGGTTTTTGGTATTTTACAGATAGTTCAGTAAGAGTTTTAGCTGTTGCATGAGATATTACCTCATCATGTTTTGTTTGTCCTGTAATAATAGCGCCCAAAGTGACTATTCCATCAACATCATTTTTTTTCAATAATGCATCTACAATTACAGGCATATCAAAGGAGCCTAAAACTGAACAAGTATAGACTATTTTTAATTTCATAGATTCTGCTTTTTCTTGTGCTACAGAAAGCATTCTAGATGTCACATCTTTGTTAAATTCCGAAACTACTATTGCAATATTCATAATTAATGCACCTTGGCGTATTCTAATAGTTCTTTTCCATCAATTAATGGAATTCCATTTTGTTTTGCAAATTTTTCTGCTTTATTCACAGATAATGCAGAATATGTCTCAGCATCCATCATTTCACAAATTGCAGTAACTGGAGTTAGTCCGGCTATTTGAGTTAAATAGACAGACATTTCAGTATGTCCTTGTCGTGTAGATAATGATCCTTTGGATGATATCAATAAAGGAACATGTCCAGGTGTTTTAAAAGATGAAGCAAATTTTTTCTGTTTGTTTTCAATGTTATAGATTTTTGCCATTTCATTAATTGTTAATGCTCTATCTTTGTCAGTAATTCCAGTATAAGTCTGATAGTGATTTACAGATAATGAAAAAGTTGGATAATCACCATAAGGTGCTAAACCCATAATCATTTCTTTATTTGAAATTGGTGAATCAGATAGAATCTCATGCATGTATCTTAATTCAAGTGATGCTGCAAAATTATATTCCAATGCAATACATAATAATCCACCAGCATGTTGACGCATTCTTGCTACATGTTCAGGAGTTACAAATTCTGCAGCTACTACCATATCAACCTCATTTTCTCTACCAGCAGAGTCAAACAATAATACAAATTCTCCACGTTTCAGAGAATCTAATGCAGATTCAAGTGACATTACAAAAAAATCTTTTAATCTGATTATAAAGTTTACTAAAAAATTGGTAATTACCACTAAAATGGTAGATTATAGTTCCTATTTTAGTATATATTTTCCAAGAATATCAGTCTCGATATTAATTTTGTCACCAATTTTTTTTGTACGAAAACTAGTAATTTCAATTGTATGAGGAATCAATGAGACATATGCAAGATTTTTTTTAATGTCTACAACAGTCAAACTAATACCATCCATTGCAATAGATCCTTTCTTTACAACATACTTTGAAAGATTTTTTGGAATTTCAAACCATACTTGGACTTCTTTAGGTTTTTTCAAGATTTTTTTGATTGTACCTACTCCATCAACATGACCTAATACAAAATGTCCTTCTAATCTATCACCGGCTTTCAAACTTCTTTCAATATTGACTATTCCTCCAACTTTGAGATTACCAAGATCTGTTTTTTTTGTAGTTTCTTCAATCATTTCAAAGATGCAACTAGATTTTGATAATTTTGTAGCAGTAAGACAAACTCCATTTAGAGCAACGCTTTGTCCAATTTTTAATCCCTTTGCATATTTTCCTAAATCTACTGTCATCTGAATGTCACTTCTATTTTTTGTATTTCTTGAAATCTTTTGGATTTTACCAACGCCTTCAACAATTCCAGTAAACATAAAAAATATCTTAATTTTTAGATATAAAATGATTTAGATAAATATCAATAGTAATTATTTAGAATTTGATTTTTGAAATTCATCTTCACAAAATTGGTGAAAAACAGAACATTTGTTTTCTTTAGCATCAGTCTTAATTTTTTCCATATCTTTGTTTAGAATACCTTGAGCAGCTAAAAATGCATTATCTTTCATACCTATCTTTTCATATAATCGTGATTTAGCAAGTGGAATTTCTTTTAAACTTGAATCAATTGATTGTGCCAAATCATAATTATCAATTGCATCTTTATAATTTCCCAAATGGCTTTGTGAAATTGCTTTGTTCATCAAAGCAGTAACATCGTTTGTATCAATTTCCAGGGCTTTATCATAAAACTCTAATGCATCATTATGTCGATTTAATTCATTTAGAGACAAACCCATACTGTTTAATGCCCAAATATCATTAGAATTTACAGAGAGCATCTTTGTACACAATTCAATAACTTTTTCATATTGATTTAGATTTTCTAGTGCATAGATTTTATTTTTTAGTGCATATGTATCTAAATTTTTTATTTCTAAAACTTTATCACAATAAACAATTGCCTCTGAATATTTTTTTAGATAAATTAGAGATATTGAAATATTTTGTAAGGCTACCATGTCATTTGGAATTTTTTCAAGCATACTTTTACAATAATTATACATTTCTTCATATTTTTGTGCATTAAACATTCTAGTAATTACATTTGTAGGATCAAGAAGATTTACCATTTTACTATAATATAATAATAATTCATAATCTTTAACCTATTCTAATAAACAGGTTTTAAAAAAGATGTTTTAGTTATTTCAAAGCTTTACGAAGTGTTTCATTCAACACTTTGGAATAACTGTATGATGATTGTTCTTGTTGGATTAATTTTGCTTGACGAAATCTAATCTTTTTATCAAGATCATCATCAATCATGATTGTAACACGTTTACTCATTTTAATCATTAACGGTTATGAATGAGGTAATATAATACTATATGAGGTTTCAAAAACGAGAAATATGTTAATATAAAAAATGACTCTGTCCATATTGAATGGTTTTTGAATTAGATGTAGGGAGTATATTTTCTAATGTTTATTCTGTAAAATCAAAAAAATTTTCAAACTAAAATATATTTTTCAAAAAATTAATCCAGTTATGAAAAAAGAGAAAATTGTAGTTAAAGAAGTTGTATCTCAAAAAATGTTTGAGAAAAGTACCAGTATGAAATCAATTATTGAAGCGTTAGAATAATATCTAGATTAATTTCATTTTTTTACAAGTTCAAGAAGTGCTTGTGCTTGCTTGAAATGTACCTCATCAATCATTTTACCATCAATTGTGGTTGCTCCTTTTCCTTTCTTTGTTAATTCGGAATAAACTTTGCAAACTTTTTCTGCCCACAGAATTTCACTTTTGTTTGGAGAAAATGACTTGTGTACAATAGAGATTTGATCTGGATGTATGATACTTTTTCCAGAATACCCAAGATTTCTTCCAGTTTTACAATCCTTTTCAAAACCTTTTGAATCTTTAAGATCCTGCCAAATTGCATCTATTGCAACAATGCCTGCTGCATGAGCATCTACAGGGATTTTCCCTCTAGAATATTTTTCTCCTTCTGATTCTTTTGTATATTCAATCCCTAAATCATTTAACAGATCAAAAACACCAAAAATTACAGCAGGGATTCTTTTTCCAAAAGATGCAATGTTATAGGTATTCACTACGCCTTCTGCAGATTCAATTGATGGAATAATTTGAATTGGTTTTAGTTTTTGTTTTTTTTCAAATACAGATAGAATTTTTACAATTTTTTGCAATTCTTGTACATTGTTTACTTTGGGGATTACAATCCCATCAATTCCATTTTGAATGACTTCTTTGAGATCATGTGGAATTTTTCCAGAGGTAGGGGAGTTGGTACGAACAAAAATTGATGATTTGTATAATTTTCTAGATTTTAATGCATTTTTAATTAGTTTTCGTGCATTTGTTTTTTCAATGTCTGGGACAGAATCTTCAAGATCAAAACAAACGATATCTGCTTGTAGTTTTTTTGCTTTTTCAAGAAACCTAGAATTATTTCCTGGAACAAAGATGAGACTTCGAAAAAACTTAGTCATTAAATGATTAAGCGCCCTCTGGCTTGATTAAGATTTTGCCAAAGAGACCTTTTCCTGTTAACATCTTTGTGTGAGCCTCTGCAGCTTGCTCAAAGGTGTATGTTGAATCAATAGTTGCTTTGATTTTACCTTGACCCATCCAGTAAAGACCTTGTTCTAATTCAGCCTTTGTTCCTTGTGTTGAACCCAAGATGTTAGTTCCTTTAAAGAATACATGTCTTAGATCAGTTTGTGCATTGTATCCTGTTGTTGCACCACATGAAACAAGGGTAGCGCCATATTTGAGTAAAGTTAGTTGTTTGTTCCAGTGTGTTTCACCAATATGATCAAAGGAAACATCAATTCCTGGTACTTCGCCTTTCTTTTTTGCGATTTCTTTTGTAATTCCTCTAACTTCTTTGTGCCAATCATCTTTTCTATGATCAACTGCAAAGTCTGCTCCAAGTTCAAGACATTTGTCTAGTTTATCTGGACTAGCTGTTGCAATTACATCACAATTGTATAATTTTGCAATTTGAATACCAAAGCTACCAACTCCAGAACCGCCACCCATAATCAAGACAGTTTGTCCTGGGGTGATTTTAGCTCTACCAACTAACATATGCCATGATGTCAACAATGTCATTGATGCAGCTGCTGCGTCATCATAAGAAACGTTGTCAGGAATTTTTGCAATGTTTACTTCAGGTAAATGGGTTTTTTCAGAAAATGCTCCCCAGTTAGGACCAGTTTGAAATCCCCAAATGGTTCTTTTTATACAATCAAATTCTCTGCCATCAGTACATGCTTTACAAACTCTACATGACATGTTAGAATGAGATACTACTCTATCTCCAATTTTGATATTTTTAACGTCTTCACCAATTGCAATTACATCACCTGATGCATCAGAACCTGAAACATGTGGTAATGGAACAGGAACTGGATTTCCTCTCATTCCCCAAATATCATTATAATTGAGTGCTGCAGCTTTTACTTCAAAAACTACTTCATCTGCTTTTGGTTTTGGATCATCGATATCCTGGACTTTAAGGATTTTAGCATAATCATCGTCTGGTGCATATTCAGTGTATACAATAGCTTTCATAACATAATTGAATTTATTCCCATAATTATATTTTTTCTGAATTATACTCGATTTATCTTAAAATCGCGTTTTGGTTGCTGAATTGAGAGCAATATTTGCTTTAATTGATCGTCATTAATCTGTCCTGAAATTTTTCCTTGAGTTGCCATTCCAATTAGATATTGTTCAACAAGATCAGATAATTCTTTTTTTACCATTTTGATATTATTTAATCGCATACGAGCATCAGGAGTTAGAATTTGTTTTAGAATTTGTTCTTTTTGTGCTGCATGTTCATTTTGTGCTGCATGTTCTTTTTGAGAATGATCAAAGGGTGGTTCGTTAGATTCTGGAAAACTCATTTTGAATCTAAGAGTATATTTTCAATTGAGGAGTTTCAACAATTAGTTCTTTAAGAATTTCTGTTGCTAGTCTATCAAGTTTTTGCATTCCTTGTTTGGAAACTTTTCTACCTTTCTTTTCAACTTTTTCTAAATATCCAAGTTTTTCTAATCCCTGAATTGCATTTCTGATAATTGCACCACCTGCAGATTTGTGATGAGCAGCTCCATATCCTGAGGGTCTACCACCACCATATACTTTTCTTAATTCATTTATTCCAATTGGACCATTAAGGTATATTTTTCTCATTATTGATGCACATCGTGTATGCCACCATTCTCTATCTTGTGGTGGTTTGTCTGCATGAGCTCCAGTTTTTACAAATGGAGTCCAAGAAGGTGCAGGAATATCTTCACTTTTTAGAATCTCTGCTAATCTTCTAATCAATACATCTGCTGGTACATCGTTTACCTTTGCCATTAGGACAAAAAATCGAGAATCGTCTTATAAATCATTGAGGTATTATTTTGCGATAAGTATGCCCACACAGATGACATGAAATTCTGATCGACTTGACAGATGCTCGTCCTAGACGAATTCGAGAATTTATTCCAGGTGCAATAAATGATTTACATTTTTTGCAAAAAACCATTCTAAGAGGATAGGGCATTCTAATTTTATGCCGCGTACTAATTCGTCTTGCAAGAAAAGCTTGTCTTTGAGAAAGTTCAGGGTTTGTTTTTGCATTAGTTATAGCATTATCAATTAAAATTTGCATTCTTTCTATTGCTATTTTTCTAACTGCAGGTCTCACAACATTTTCTCAAAGTACACCTAAAAATTACTTTTTATCTAAATGAAGAAAATGCAGTCAGCGGGATTCGAACCCGCGTCACAGGGTTGGAAACCCCGAATACTAACCAGGCTATACTATGACTGCAATAAAATGAAAATTTTTGTTCCTACATAAAAATGGTTTTTTCATACTCATAGAGTATTCTTGATACCACAACATGACCTTCAAATGATTCATCTCCTACAGAGTATAGATTAGTAATTTTATCTTCAATTGAATCTGAAAAATGTCCCTTTTGAAATCCACCAATAACAAGACATGAATTATCAGAAATTTCTGCTGCAATTTTTTCATAGGAACTAGAAATACCTTTTGTAGAAAATCCAATCACCTTTGTTGGGTTAATTTCATCAATTAACTCAGAAAATGATTGGTCCTTTATCTCAAGTAATACATCATTATTTGTAACTATTTGTTTTTCTTGATATAATTTTTCAATTACTCCTGCAAATCGATGATATGATTTTGGAAGATGAACATTTTCTCCAAAAGATATTACTTTATCATCAATGGTATGAACATAGAGTTTAATTTTATTTTCAAGATATAATGGAATTGTAGTAGCTTCAAGTATTGAAAAGTGTACTAAGTCTGGTCGTCCTCGTTTCATTTCATTTTTTATTCCTTTCATTGCTGCAAAATGCCAGGAATTATCTAGTAAAATTTCTGATGAATATTTTCCTAGTTTTTTTGCATGAGTGACAACTGATGGATGATGTTTTAGTTCAGTAGGAACAAGTTCTAATGCAGATTCTGATAAAATTAGTGAAATCATTTTAGTTTGTCATCTAAATTTGTTTTTTAAATACATTTCAACTTTGTTTTGGAGAGTCATCAGTACCAATTAATCTAGTATTACAAATGTAGTTACTTAATCTTTCAATGATGTATTTACTACCACCTAAACTAGAACCGCCAACTGAAATTGTATTATCACCAATTTCTTGCTCATCAAACACACATGTTCCATCAGGCTTGTCATACTACATATACCAAGTAAAAAATTCTAATTTAGACTCATTTTCAGAATAAAATTCAAAGGATTTTTCTACAAATTCTGCTTGTAATTCTTCATTTCCACCCACAAATTCAGAGGTACTCCAACTAATCTCAAAAATTCCTACTTTTTTATCCCCTGCTAAATCAAATACCAGTTGTAGTTCCTCTTTTGCTTCTTGTGGAGTTTTTACAATATAATTTAGAGTATCAATTGGTGAATAAGAAAATGCAACAAAATCACCAATTGCCAATTCAGTGACAATATGATTCAAATTTTTGTTTATTACTTGATGTAATGCAAATGCATTTCCAATTTTTACATCTGGATGTTTTTCTTTGATATTATCATAAACTGCATTGAATAATTCCTTGTATGATGGAATGTTTTGCTCATAGAATCTAAATTGTGATTCAGTGTCACCTGCAAGAATTACAGTATCTATAATATCATACCTAGACAGTATTGCATCAAGTACACTAGTCACTCTATCGTCACCTAGTGATTGAATTGGTGGCTTTCCAATCCAACTTGGAAATGGGCCAAGTGTTTCTCCATTAATTACAGAAAAGTAGAGTGTAACTTGTAGATTATTTTTTTTGTTAAAACTCATCAATACATCTGATTGTTTCCAATCAAATTCACCACGTACTGGTTCAACTAGATTCCAAAAAAGATAGACATTACTTCTACCAATCCCAGCAGTTGCTGCTGTAGAATAAATTTTATCTAAATCTTGTAACGTTGTAACTTGGTTTGGAGAATTAATTACTAGACCAATTTTTTCGTTAGTTTTTTGATGTGTAACAATAATGTCATCACTAGGTAAACTCAAAGTGATACCAGCGATTGCAATAACTACTATTATGCCTGCAATTACGTCTAGTATTTTCTTATCTATACGGATTCAAAAATAAATGAAAGTAAAAAAGTTGTGATTCTATAATTTATCCAGAAGTACAACCGCTGTATCCGCATTCAATGCACATACTACATCCTTCAACAAAGACTAGATTGTTTTTACACGTTGGGCATAAACGATCTTCTGAAACTTCTTCAATTTTTGGAGTTTCAATTTGGATTTCTTCATCATGAATTTTTATTGCTAGTGAAGCGTTGACTTGTGATTTGATGTATGGATTTGTTATATTATCTGCAACATATCTTGAAACATATTCACTTGGAGTTACTTCAAATGTTTTTGTTGCATTCTCACTAGTCATGTGAAGAACTTGTTTGTGTCTAGAACCATCACGATAAACAGTCATGCCCTTTAGTCCTAATTCATGTGCCAAAAGATATGAAGATTTTACATCTTCTACTGTAACATCGTATGGCATGTTGATTGTTTTTGAAATTGCATTTCCAATCCAATCTTGCCATACACTTTGAGCCATAAGATGATCGGCCCAATGAATATCCATTGCAGTAACAAAAGTATCTTGCATCCATTGTGGAATTTCAGCTAGTCCTTTCAAGGAACCATAGTTATCTGCAATCTTTGCAAGAATTTCATCTGAGTAAAGATCATGTTCTTTGAGAACTTCTTCAACAATTTTATTTGTGTAAAAGAATCGTCCAACAGTTACTCTCTTTTCAAACACAAGGGCAAATGCAGGCTCCATTCCATTAGAACAATCTGCAATCATAGCAAGTGTTCCAGTTGGAGCTACAGTAGTAGTCAAAACATTTCTAATACCATACTTTTGGATTTTCTCAATTAGTGGATCCCATTCGTAAGAATGAGATTCTTTTGGTTTCTCATAGTATCCAGATATTGGAATCTTACCTTCAGGATATTCAGTCTTTGAGCAAAGTGGGAACTCACCACGAGTGTTAGCAAGTGCCACACTTTCTTCCATTGAATAGTATGTTAGGGCTTCAGATAATTTAGATTGTAATTCATATCCTTCTTTGGAATTATATGCAATTCTTAATTTGTAAAGTAAATCGGCTACTCCCATTACTCCCAATCCAATTCTTCTAGATTCTTTTGATGCTACAGTGATTTCCTCAACTGGATATGTGTTTACATCAATGATGTTATCCAAAAATCTTGTTGTCTTTCTGATTGTTTCTTCATATCTTTGCCAGTCAAATTCATAGGATCCATCTGCTTGTCTCTTTACAAGATTTACCAAGTTGATAGAACCTAAGTTACATGATTCGTATGGGTAAAGACTTTGTTCGCCACATGGATTTGTTGCTCTTAGTGGACCTTGTCTAGCTTTAGCAAATACATTGTATTTGTTAATTTGATCAAAAAAGATCAATCCAGGCTCTGCACTTTTCCATGCAGATAATGCAATTAAATCAATTAATTGATGTGAATTGATTTCTTTAACTGGTTTTCTATCACGTGGACTACGTAAGACATAGTTACCATCAGTGTTAACTAAAGAATGCCAAAAGTCTTCCCAGATTCCAACACTAATATTGAAATTTTCTAAGACGCCTGGTTCTGTTTTGTTTGTAATGAATTTTTCAACATCAGGATGCCATGCTTCAATAATTCCCATGTTTGCACCACGTCTTTTTCCACCTTGTTTAACAACTTCAGTTACGGTATTGATAATATTCATAAATGATACAGGGCCTGATGCAACACCTGATGTTGATGCTACAATAGCACCTTCTTCACGAAGATCAGAGTAATTAATTCCAACTCCTCCACCAGACTTGAAGATTAATGCTGCATCAGAAGTTGACTTCATTATCTGCGACATTCCATCATCCATGCCAAGTACAAAGCATGCTGAGAGTTGTCCTAATCTTCCGCCAGCATTCATCATTGTTGGGGAGTTTGGCAAAAAGTCTTGTGCAACCATCAAATCAAAATATTCTGTGATTTTTTCTGCATAATTTTCAAGTTTCTTTGCTGCAAGTAAGGTTAGGACTCCTTTGAAACTAATCTTCATTTGTCCTTGGTTTGCAAGGGCCACATAGTGATTGATTAGAGATCTAAAATGCCATTTGTTGAAGAAATAATCTCCTACTTTGAACTTGTAGTCAAATGCATCTAATTTTTCAAGATAAGATTTTGCTTCATCTATATCCTGAGTAATATTTCCTGATTTGTCAAATATTTGTGAATCAAATAGAATATCACCAATTCCTACTAGAATTGCTACTCTCTCAAACATTTGAGTTGGTGATTCAATAATCTCACTTTTTCCGTTTCTGAAAAGATATCGTGATGCCAATACTCTAAGACAATTCAAATCAAACTTTTTAGAAACTGGATCAAGTATCTTTAAATTCAAGACGTTCTTTTTCTGGTCTCTTAATTTTCTTCTCTCATGTCTGTAAACGATGTATGCTTTTGCAATGTCACTATTGCCACTATCAATCAAAGTTGATTCTACAATATCTTGAATGTCTTCAACTGTAGGTGTTCTAGTACTAGTAAATCCTTGTTCCACTAATTTGTTAACTACATTTTCTGCTAATTGATCGGCTAGGCCACGATCTGCTTTAGATGTGGCTACCAATGCCCTAAATATGGCATTTGAAATTTTATCTTTATTAAATGCCGTTACTGCGCCATTGCGCTTTCGAATATCAATTATGGTATTTTCTATTTGTGAATTGTCCATTATAATCTCCCCGACATAGTTATGATCAGTATGGGTATAAATGATTCTGCAGTTTTTTCTTAAAGTTCGGTGCAAAAATGTTGACACCACTTCTATGAAGTTCATAACGGCATAACATTGATCGTTGTTGACGATGATCGCATCATCCGAATTTGATCAAAAAGTTTTGAAAAATGATCGTTACTAGTTTTTTATTTATGAATTTCAGACAATGTATGGTGATTTACATTTTGGACACTTGTCTTCAAATGGTTCATCTTTAAAACCACATTCACCACAAATTGCAGTTATTCTAACAGGCTTGAATGATGATGTTAATTGAGATGTTTTCTCAATTGATTTTTTGATTTCATCAACCTTTGCGTTTTTGTCAATATTTAATGCAACAAACAATCCTCCATTGAGTAATTTTGAGAGTTTGTTACATTCAACAATAGGTTCGCTTTTGTTAGTATAATCAAAAACCTCAGAGGCATTAATTACCACACCTTCAGAATAAGAATCGCCTTCCATGGAGTTAAGAGAAGAATTTTTACCATATTTCTCACCATCTAGTTTTGCAAAACGAGTTGAACTCTCAGTTTCAGTCATGCAAATAGCAACAGAATCACCTAATTCTTTGCCTTTTTTAGCTCCCACATCAACTGCAGTTTCAATGACTTTGTGAAGAATAGCACGACCTTCTTTATTGTCCTTGTATCCTAAAATATTAAAAATTGCCTCTTTGAGACCTACTAAATTTATGACAAGTGAGACAGAACTTCTTTGCATATATTGAGTATTTTTTGCAAGAATAGGATTTAGTCCTCGTCTAGTAAGATCAGAAATATCTTTTTTTCTTAATGCCATAGATACTAAAGCAGGTTTCATTAATAATGCAAGTCTTGCTCTAAAGTATGTTTCATCTTTATTTGATTCAAATGCAAGTCTTGGAAGATTAATAGAAACAGATTGTAAATTAATTGAAAGTGGACCTGTAGTTTTTGTAGAACCATTTGTAACTCCTAAACTTGACATTTGACCTTTAGCAAACATTACTTTGCCACCAATAGAAATTATTTCAGCCACTGATGCTGAAACATCAGTTATTTTTCCTTTCTCAGTATCTATAATTAAACCAATTTTTGGAATTGGTGTAATCTTTGTATAATTTTTGTATGCATTAATTATTGCATTGATTATTTTTGTATCAGATCCTAGTTGTAGTCTGATTGAGACGTTTGTATTTTTAATATTGAATTTTGATGAAGTAGATGCAGTTGAAAAGGCATTTGATAATTTTTGTTCAAGTTCAGGAAGAGATTTTGAATGTTTTACAAACAAGGGGACTAAACCATCAAGGACAACTTCTTGTGAAGCTTCTTTTGAAAGTAGAGATATTATTATTGATAGTGCACTAGTAATCTCATCTAGTTGTTTTGATGCAGGGATTCTTGAAACATCAAGATATTTTCCACCAAGATTAATTCCATCATCAATTAATTCTTTAACATTGACAAATATTGTATCAGGAATCATAGACCAAATTCCAGGATTTGAAATATGCAAGTCTCCAGAAAGATGAGAATCTGCTACATCTTTTGGTAGTGTGTTTGTAAGAAGATGTTCAGCAAATACTTTCTGACCAGTGTGAAACAATAAACCTTCAGCACCATTATCTACATTATCTAAATTGGAAATCATTTCCTGTACATCAAAAACAGGCAATCCTAGGCGTGCTAATTTATTGCGATATTCCTCATGACCGTGCTCTAAAAGGACAGAATTGACCATTTCTCGGATAAGTGCGCCTGTAAGATAGGTAGTCTGGTATTTGTAAATTCTATTTTCAACTTCTTCAGTAATTTTTTGTGCTAATTCTAATGGAAGACTGCCTTCACGAACTAGTGATTGAATAATTTTATGAGAATTAAATTCTTCAATGGATTCATGTGATGTTCTAACATACATTTTTCCACTTTCAATAATTGATCTTTCTTCTATTTGTCTTGCTAAACTTAAAACTAATTTTCCAAGATTTGTAATTGTGTAACGTCTTTCAGATTTGTTTAGAGCAACAAGGGATTGTCTTAATAATTTTCTCAAATGATATGCAAATTTTCCACTTTCTTTTTTTGATTTGAATCCAGCAAGTGATTTTAATTCAGAATATGTTAATGGGCCTTTAGAATTTAGGATTCTGAGAATATCAATTCTGTTTGGACTAGCCATTACAGAGAAAATCATCCTAACACGTTTTGATGTAGATTGTAAAATTCCACCTCTATTTGATGATTCATCATCACCATCAAAGTCTGAGTCCAAATCAGAGTCTAGATCTGAATCTACATCAGCATCCATTTCTAATTTTTCTGGACTCAATTTCATGAACTTAATGAAGAAAAGGAGTAATTAAGACTTATGACTATATGAATAATTTATCATTTAGGGTAAATTTTTTTAAAAATTAAAAATAGATCTTTGATTTGAAGATCATTTTTCTTGAACATCGAGTGAAAACTCAGATGTAGAAAGCTTTTGTCCACATGATGGACACTTGCCACCATAAGGATTCATAACATCTTTGATAGATTTTAACATCTTCATGTTTGTGATCTTTTCACCACATTTACCACATGTAATTTCTACTGACATGAGAATTACAAGATGTGTAAAATTATTAAGAATCGATTTTGATTTTTTTTAATAATTCAAGCAAATTATTTTACTGTTTTTCAATGATAATTCCACGATCATCAAAACCAGTAATTTTTGCTTTTGTTCCAACAGGGAGATCATCAGGGGTGGTAATATTTGGCATAAATCCAGAAATTCTCAAATCTGTATTATCGACTTGAAGTACAACAAAGGCATATGGTGTGTATTTTTCAAAGCCTGCAGGGGCCACAGTAATGATGGTATACGTGGCAACTGAGCCTGTACCCTCTAAAACAATATCCTCAAAACCCTTACTGCCACATTTTAGGCAATAATATGCTGTAGATAAATGAAGAAATCCACAATCAGTGCATTTGTGAGTTAAAAGTTTGCCTTGTTTGGCATATTCAATTAGTTGTTCCTCAATTGTCATTTTATACACTCTGGAATATATGAACAGCACAACTTGCGCCAGTTGCACCAAAATTATGGGTTAAACCAATTTTTGCATCTTTAACAGTTCTTGCACCAGCTTTTCCAGTTAGTTGATCAAATACTTCTACTACTTGTCCAACACCTGTTGCGCCTATTGGATGTCCTTTGGATTTAAGACCACCTGATGGATTAATTGAAATATCAGAATTTAATTTAGTTCTACCTTCACGAACAGCTTGAACTCCTTGTCCTTTATCAAAGAATCCCAAGTCTTCAGTGTCAACTATTTCTGCAATTGTAAAACAATCATGTACTTCTGCAAAGTCAATATCTTTTGCAGTAATACCTGCCATTTTGTAAGCATCTGCTACGGCAATCTTTGTACTAGGAATTGTTGTTAAATGTTCACGTCCTTGTAATGCAGCTGGTGAACCACCTCTGCCAGAACCAATTACTTCAATATAGTCTCCACCATTTTCTTTTGCAAACTTTTCAGAACAAAGAATAACAGAACTTGCGCCATCAGAAAATGGACAGCAATCAAAAAGTTTTAGTGGACTTGCAACTACTGCAGAATTCATTACATCGTCAATAGTAATTTTCTTTTGCATGTGAGCTTTTGGATTAAGAACTCCATTGTCATGATTTTTTACTGCAACTGCTGCAAAATCTTCTTCAGTTGCATCAAACTCTGTCAAGTAAGCTCTTGCCATAGATGCAAACAAACCTGGAAATGATGCACCTGCTTGACCTTCATAGAAAAAGTCTGAACAATATGCAAAGTATGTTGTGGTCCATTCAGTTCCAGTGTGAGTTACTTTTTCAACACCGGTAACAAGAAGGCAATCATAAAATCCGGCTGCAACATTAGCATATGCCTCTCTAAAAGATACAGAACCACTGCCACATGCAGACTCTATTGTTAATGATGGTTTTTCTGGAATTCCTAATCTGCTCATTAAAACAGGACCAAGATGTACCTGTTTATCAGCAACTCCAAAAACGTTTGAAATGTATGATGCTTGAATGTCTTTAGGAGAAATTTTTGCACTTTCTATGGCTGAAACTGATGCCTGAGTAGTGATATCAGCAATACTTTCACTTAATTTTCCATATTTAGTGCTACCAGCACCAAGAACACAAACCTTTTCCACAAATGTCACTGACCCATTTCCCTATAAAAATTGTTTTAGTAAATTCAACATAGAAAATGCCAAGGAAATCAAATCTCAAAACTCCTCAAATTAAAAAACCAATTATGAGACATGTCGTCAAAACTACAAAGTCAAGAACTAGTATCTTCAAAAAAGAAATTATTCAGTATTATGATAGTAATGGATTTCTTTCTTGGTCATCAAAAGAAAAAAAATACATGATACTTGGAACAAATTCTCCTAAAAATGGTCTAGTACCATGTCCTGAATGTAAAATAGGAGAGTTGATGGTAATTAGATCTAAGGCAACAAGGAAGCGATTCATGGGTTGTTCAAACTATTATGGCGGATGTAAAGCATCATCGCCATTATTACAAAAAGCAAGAATGAGGGCAACAAAGATGCCCTGTGATGTATGTAAATGGCCAATGATAATTTTTCGTTATTCACGAAATCAGAAATGGACAAAACAATGTGGAAATTTTAATTGTGAAAGTAGAAAAACTAAGACTTCAAAGTAGAATAGATATCTGTTCGTCTGTTTTTAAGTAATGGTAAAATTTTACGTGTTTGTTTTACTTTGTTTAAATCAATATCAACAAAGCCTACACCTTGTTTCTTTTTCATGTCAAGTAAAATTTTTCCGTATGGATCAACTACTAAACTTCGTCCACAGTAAATATTTCCAACTTGATCAGGTGCAATAACATAACATCCATTTTCAATTGCACGAGTTTTGTTAATTGTAATCCAATGTTCTTCTTTCATGTTGCCTTTAACCCATGCAGATGGTGCAACTAAAACTTCAGAGCCTGCTACTGCAAGTAAACGTGACATTTCAGGGAATCTTAAGTCATAACAAATCATCATTCCTGTTTTTCCCAGTATTGTCTTAACAGGCTTTGCAATTTTTGAGCCTGGAACCATTTTGTTTGATTCTTTAAATCCTAACGCATCATAGAGATGAATTTTCCTATATGTGGAAATCACTTTACCGAATTTATTAATTATAAATGAAGAATCATATACACGATCTTTTTTTCTACTTTTCTCATAAAATGAACCTATAACTTCTATTTGATTTTCTTTTGCTGCTTTTGAAATAGTTGTAACAAAATTTCCATTAATTGATTCTGCTAAATCTGCTAGTTGTTTTGAAGTTTGAGTGGAATTTGTATAAAACATCATAAATTCTGGAAATGCACATATCTTTGCATTTTTTGAAGCTGCATTTTTAATGTATGAAATAATTTTTCCTAAATTTTTTTGTTTATCAGTTGATGCTTTGAATTGAATTACTGCAGCTTTCATGAGATTAATTATTTCAATGACAATAAAAGGATAAACTATTTGTAAAATTATTTGTAAAAATAATTAAAGTTGGTTTCCTGCTAAAAACCAATTTTCTTTTGGATTGTCTTCAAAAACAACAATTACATGACTCTCCTTAGTTTTTAGAATCTCAACTGCTGATTTTGTGATTGCTTTTGCATATTCATCTTTTTGTTCCTGAGTTCTTCCAGGATACATTGATACTGTAATCAAAGGCATAGAAAATTCAAATAGATTCAGGAATTTATGTTTTCAATAATTGGGTCTGTAACCGTATCTTGAACCATACGTAAAATCAGAGCTGTGAGTTTTTTTGTAAATGTATCCTGTTGCCAATCCAATTACAAATCCACCAATGTGAGCCAAATAAGCTACACCGCCACCAGCAACACCGAATCCTCCAACAAAAAATGGCAATAAATTTTGGAAAACCAACCAAAATGGTAAGAACCATCGAGCCTGAATGTGCATCATTCTCCAAAAGAAACCAAGCATCAAGAAAGTTTGAATTCTAGCTTTTGGAAAAATTACCAAATAAGCTCCCAATATTCCAGAAATTGCGCCAGATGCACCAACTGCAGGAATTACACTACTTGGATCGCCATAAATGTGAACTAGTCCTGCAGTTACACCCCACATTAAATAAATTCCAAGATACTTTGCTTTTCCAAACTTTTGTTCAATGTTATCTCCAAATATCCACAAGAACAATAAATTACCACCAAGATGCATCAATCCACCATGCAGGAATGTTGAAGTGATCAAAGTGATGTATGGTGTAGAAGGACATAGAATTCTAACTGGTCCTGCACCAAAATCTATTGCAGAAAAAGATGCGCCTGTTACACAATTAGGAACAGCGCCCCAATTGTAAAATAAATTAAATGCATTTTGATTTGTAAAGTCAAAGAATTGTCCAGTATATGCAATTTCTATTAAAAATACAATTACATTAATTATGATTAAAGCGTATGTTACTTTTGGTTTGAATCCTGGAGGATGTGGATTCTCATCTCTTAATGGAAACATTAGTTGATTAGCTTCGATAAAAATCGTATAATAACATTATTTAGTTTTTAATTTGTAAAATTCCTTGTTTTATTAAAAATTCTAATCCTTGAACAAATGATGAATCATCAATGGAGCCATCAGCCCACCAGCCTGCATTATTTCTAATCCAATCAGGAATTTCCTGTGATTCAGAACTTTCTTGTTGTGTTTGAGGAATTACAATGATATTATTATTTATCAAATATTCAATTCCTTGAATGAAGGTATTATCATCAATTTGTTGCTCTGACCACCATAATGCATTATTTCTAATCCAATCAGGAATGGAAATGGAATTATTTTGAGTGATTCGATTAATTACAATAGGAATTTCAGTTGCAGCAAGATGGTTATCATCTAAATTTTTGAAATTTAGATAAACTATACCTGAAATATCTTCAGGAATAAAAAACTCTGCAGTATTATGCTCTTCTTTTGAATCAGTACTAGTTCCACTTTGTTCAAAAATTACTCTATTATTTTGAGTAATAGAAAAGTCATAAGTTGCAGCAATTGGTCTGTTCTTTAAGAAAATATCTGTAACATCAAATAATATTTTTACATTTGAATTAGATTTTAGATTCTCTGGTTCCCAAGATACAAGAATTCTAAACTGTCCATTTTCTGTAACAGAACTCAAATGAGAATAATCACGGTCAGGTTTTATTATAAAATCCATTTTATCAGTACTGGGATTACTTTGAAAAATATTCAATAATTCTTTTTGATAAATAATAAAATGCACTATCCGTTCATGAGAGATAAAATCATCAATGTTTACAACATCTTTAGATAATTCAATTCCATTTACATATATTGTAAAACCAGACACTAACAAATCACCAAAGTCTTTTGAAATTTGTAGTTCTTCATGGACTACAGATGTTTGATTAATGTTTGATTGACTCCATTCAAAAGGCATTGAAAAACCAATCTCTTTTGAATTTGAATTATATTCAAAATCTAAAATTTCATCATAATACGAAATAATGTTAATATTTTGTTCTCCAAAATTTGGATCAATAATACTGTATTTTGATGTTTGAGCAATTGAAATCCCTGCATTAAAGACTAGAGGTTTATCTAATTTTTTTGAATATCCATCTACAGTAAGCACACTAATATCAAATTTGTACAAACCACCCTCACTTAGTTTTGGTCCAATTACATGAACCATCCTACTTTCAAGTCCTAATAATGAACCAAAAAAATCATCACTGTTATTATCGTCATCTATAATTATTGGATCTGTATCTTCTGATACAAAATTAAAAACTATGAAACCATGATCTGCTTGAAATTCTTGTTCAAAAAGAAATGTTTCTCCACGTTCAGAAGTAATTAAAAAAGTGACATCTCTCAAAGTACTTTTTGAATTAAAATCAATTAATGAAATAGAAATTTGTTGATCATCATTAGTTTCAGGATTATTTTGTGAAGATGAAACTTCTAAAGTAACTAATCGACCATCTAATTCAACGGGTGGAAAAGTTTCACTACCAAAGCCATGGCCATACACATAGTCTATTCCAAAAAATGAAAAAAATATCAGAGCTGTAAATAAAAATAAATTTTTCAAACTAGGTCCACTTGTTTGGATCTTTTTTACGAATTTCTTTTCCGTCAATGGTGATTTGATCTTTTTCTTCAAAAACAGTATGCCATTTTCCATTATTTGGAAAAATCTTGTTCATTTCTTTGACTTTGTCATTAGTTGGTGCTTTGTTCATCAAAGCTCCCCATTTCATGTTTGGAATTTTTGGCATAATGTCATTGATATCTTTCATTACACTATCACTTTACAGAATTTATTTAAAAACCTATGATTGTACACTCATAATTCCTTCTTTGATCAAAAATTGAATTCCTTGAACAAATGATGAATCATCAATGGAGCCATCAGCCCACCAGCCTGCGTTGTTTTTAATCCATGCAGGAATTTCATTTGAAGTAGAAGTAGAACCTTGTGTGGTTGGTGGAATTTTTAGAACATCTTCTTTGATCAAAAATTGAATTCCTTGAACAAATGATGAATCATCAATGGAGCCATCAGCCCACCAGCCTGCGTTGTTTTTAATCCATGCAGGAATTACGGCTGGAGATTTAACTTCAGGTGTAGTTGTTACAGTTTTTCCTAGATTTGGTCCAATCTCAATAATACCTGAACCGATTCCGGCATACTTTGGATTATAGTCTAATCCGGTACCATAAGCTAGAATATCTATTCTGTATTGACCTTGAGATGGAACATAGATCTTTTGAATATCAATTCCTTCAACTGCAACAATACCTAGATTCAGAGGATCATCCCCAGAAAATCTTTCTAGTTCTTGATTACTTTCATTATCAATAAATGAAATTGAATATCTAATGTCTTTGATTAAATCTCTGTTTTCATTAAAAAATGTAATTTCAAAAGGCACATCAACACCTGCACCATAATTTCCATCCCATGAAATATTTACTGTAGTTGGAACTTGTTCATTTTGAATGTCAACTAGATAAAATTCAGTTGAACTCTTTGATACTTCACTTAATGGAACTAATTTTAAATCCATCTTTTTGTTATCAAAGTTATCTGAACCTAATGTTTCATTGATTTTTTGTAACTCATTTTTTGTAATGAGAAAATGAATAATGTTTGTATCATCATATGAATAAGGATCATTTAGTAATGCTCTTTGATCAATTTCTACACCATTAACATATCCTTTGAATTGTTTTCCTTCTGCATATGGTGCAAATGATTTTGGAACTCTAACTTCTTCATGTACCACTTGTACCAAATTAACATAATCTGGACTCCAATCAAATGGCATATCAAATGAAATTGAATTATCTGATTCATCAAATTTAAAATTATCAACAGCATCATAGTATGTTTTTACAACAACTGGAACTTCAGCATATGCGGTTTGAATAAAAAAGTCTTGTTCTTGTGCAACACTAACAAAGGTATCATAACTTAGCCTATCAGCAACTAAAGTTCTTGGACTAGTTGCAGCTTCAATGTCTACTTTGATGTTGTATAATCCACCTTTTACAAATATTGGGCCTGTAATGGAGGGTCTTGCACAAATATCCAAATTATCATCATTACATGCTACACCATATACGTATAGAGCACCAGGAGCACTAACATGCTCTGAACCACCATAAGTTGTACATTGATGAAGATTAACTGCATCACATCCAGATCTTGGTTTGATTTTTACATCTAATCTTCCATCATCATCATAAAAAAAATTTCTAGCTAAAAGTTCACCACTTTGCCATAATTCTACTCTGAATGTAACTTGATCAAGATTTTTGTCAGTTAATGTATCAAAGAAACGAATTTGCATATTTGCAGAATCAATTTCACCAACTGTAATATCAGATGGAGTCAATTGTGTACGTACAGTTACTTCCATATCACCAAATGATATTGGTTCAGCTTGATCCCCACCTAATCCATGTCCAAATGCATTTGGAAGGACAGTAGAAATTGAAAAAACGCCAACAACTATGGCTAATAATGCAAACTTGGCATACATAGCACAAATTAGTTAATTCCATATTTAAAGCTGGTATAGTATTTCGATTCATGAAAATTTTTCAAACAAAGTAGAATTTTTATTTGTCATACTAAAATCAAAATTATGAAAATTTTGTTGGTACTGTTGTTTGTTCCATTTATGATAATTCCAGCTTTTGCTGAAACACAAACTTTACCAACAGAACAAGGAACATTAAATGTAAAACTAACATATGATACAATAAATCCAGATATTCTAAATAAAATCGGTATTGAATTTATTAATCCGCAAACACAAAAGATACAAATTCATATTGATTACATAGTTACAGTTTCAAAAAATAATGAAATAGTTTTTGGGCCCACACAATTAATTCACACCTCTGAAGGAGCTGTAAAAATCCCAATTGAATTTAATCTTGGTGAAGGCACATATTCTATGAATATTGAAATACAGGGAATTTTATTTAATCCAATTCCACCAGAAACTGTTTCATTTGAGATTTCAGTAGGCGAGGCTTTTGCACAGCCAGATTCTAAAAATGGAGTACCAGAAGATACTTCAAATGGAGGTGGTTGTCTTATTGCAACTGCAGCATTTGGTTCAGAATTAGCACCTCAAGTACAACAATTAAGAGAACTAAGAGATAATACAATTCTACAAACAGAATCAGGAACTGCATTTATGGCAGGATTTAATC